>ERZ1027047.233-NODE-233-length-33208-cov-20.302657_pt1 | contig 33208 bp, 29 predicted proteins | sample MGYA00519286_ERZ1027047 | MGnify/ENA primary metagenome ERZ1027047 (study PRJEB26926, sample SAMN06164592) | human gut metagenome | biome: ENVO:00009003; feature: ENVO:2100002; material: ENVO:00002003 | host: Homo sapiens | place: USA | collected 2012 ... | reverse complement strand
TGAGCGTCTCGTGGGGTCGGAGATGTGTATAAGAGACAGAAAATTCTCCGCGGGTATATTTTTGAAAAACACTTTAAGTTTGTATGTGATATTTTAGGGGGCTTACAGGTGCATTAACTAATGCTAGCGTTTTTCCTCTCCTTTCGGCGCTAAAAAGTCTGTAAGTCTGCTAAAATACCACATACAAACTATATTTAATCTTGTGGAAAAGGAGGCGAAACAATGGCAAAACGAAGTAGAACTAATAAAGAAAGCACTGAGAAAAAAATTAGACCTGCAACAACTCCAGAAGCAAGAGAGAATCAGATGATAGCTTTAGCTGTAGACTTAGCTGAGAAGCAGCTTATAGAGGGGACTGCGTCTTCTCAAGTGATAACTCATTATCTAAAACTAGCTACAACTAAAGAAAAGATAGAAAGGGAGATACTTGAGAAGCAGAAAGAACTTATAGTTGCTAAAACAGAGAACTTGCAATCAGCTAAGAGAATCGAAGAGCTATATTCTAATGCTCTTAAAGCAATGCAGAACTATAGTGGTCAAATACCTGGTACAGATGGGGATGAAGATGATGAATATTAGAACCTATCAAGAATTAATTAAGCTAAAAACATTTAAAGAGCGATACCGCTATCTAAAATTAGGCGGTAAAGTTGGTGAAGAGACATTTGGCTTTGATAGATACTTAAATCAGAAGTTTTATAGGTCGGCAGAGTGGAAAAGAATAAGAAATTATGTAATTCTACGAGACAATGCTTGCGATTTAGGTATGAAAGATAGAGAGATTGATAATAGAATTATCATTCATCATATGAATCCATTGACAAAGTATGATGTAATTAATCAAACAGAGTTTTTGTTAAATCCAGACTATATGATTTGCACTACTAAAAGAACTCATGATGCAATACACTATGGCGATGAAGATATACTGTTTGGAGAATTTATAGAAAGGTCTAAAAACGATACTTGTCCATGGAGGAGGTAATGTAAATGATGGAAAGTATATTACTTTCAATAAAGAAACTATTAGGTATAATGCCTGAGTATACAAACTTTGATGATGATATAATCATTCACATAAATACTGCTTTTGCTATACTGAATCAATTAGGTGTTGGGCCAAAAACAGGTTTTATGATAGTAGATGAAAACTCAAGTTGGGAGGATTATACGAATGAGAAAAACCTTAACATGGTTAAAACTTATATTTATCTAAAAGTAAGATTACTTTTCGATCCACCAACTAGCAGCGCTTTAATTGAAAGTATTAACAGAACCCTATCTGAAATAGAATGGCGTATATTTTTGGAAGGAGATCCTAAAATAGAAGATACGCCACCACCATCTGATGAAGAATGATTCGAAAGGAGGTGAGAGTATGAATGATGAGCTTAAACATTTCGGGGTCAAAGGTATGAAATGGGGAATTAGAAGATATGAAGATAAAGCTGGGCATTTAACTCCTGCAGGTAAGAAAAAATATGGCGACCGTGAATATAATGATAATCTTTCTAATAAAAAGAAAAGTGTTAGAAAACAAAAAGATGAAATTAATTCTAAGAGTAGAACTATAAAGTCGGGCACTGAATTTCAAACAATAACTAGAGGCCAATATAAAAGCGGTAAGAAAAATCGTTTATATACAGCCTATACAGATTATGACAAAAACATGTATGCTGATATGATGGGCAATTTTATGTATGATGGAAGAGGATATAAGAATACGTTTATGGTTAAAAAAGACATATCAGTAGCTAGCGATAAGGATGTAGTTAATGCGTTTATGAAAATAGTAAAAGAAAATCCTAAACAAGTAGCTAAAGATATGGCAAAAGCCCATAACGAGAATGTTATATTTATGGAGAAAACAGAGAAATCGTATCAGAAGAAAATTTCCAAACTTAATGATCCTGAAAGTAGAAAAGCTAGAAAATTAGCCGAGGAATTTGTGTCAAATGCTGTATTATCTAAGAAAGCAGAAACTTCCAGTAATAATTTTTATGCTAATTTAGTAAAGCAAGGCTTTGATGCTTTAAGCGATGTTAACGATAGGAAAGGTACTGCTCAAGATCCATTGATAATACTGAATATGGATAAGCTTAATCAAACTGGTTCCATTAAGCTAACGAAAGATGATTTGAAATATTATGCTGACTATACTATGACTAAAGAAATAAAGAAAAAGAAAAAAGATTTGTCATCAATTCAACGTTAGGAGGTGAGTTAAATGTGGAATTACAATGATAATGAACTTTATCATCATGGTATAAAGGGCATGAAATGGGGAGTTAGAAGAACTGATGCACAATTAGGACATGATACAGGAAAAATCGATTTACAGAAAACAAAAAAGAAAGTAGATGCTGCTAATACAATAGTTAATGAAACAAGAAATATTAATAATACAACATCCAAAAAAGCTCAAAAGAAAGCACAAAAACAAAAATTGGCTGAGGTTAAGTCGATGTCAGACAAAGAATTAAGAGAAAGGGTCAATCGACTAAATATGGAACAACAGTATATAAGAATGTCATCTGAACAGATGAATACTGGAAGAGCAAACGTTAATTCTATATTAACCAGTGTTGGAACAGCTATAACTGTTACAAACTCAGCATTAGCTATAGCGTTGGCTATACAAAAGTTAAAAGGATAGCAGAAAGGAGAAACTCAAAATGGCATTATCAAACACAGCCACTCCTATCTATTATGGTAAGTTTAGAGATGCCGTTATAAGAGGAGAGATTCCAGTATGTAAAGAGATTTCCATGGAAATGAACCGTATAGATGAGCTTATAGCTAATCCTGGAATCTACTATGATGATCAAGCTATAAACGGTTTCGTAGATTATTGTGAAAATGAACTTACATTAACCGATGGAGCGGATTTACATTTACTAGACTCGTTTAAACTTTGGGCTGAACAAATATTTGGTTGGTATTACTTTGTAGAAAGAAGCGTATATGAACCTTCACCTGATGGTCATGATGGTAGATATGTAACAAAAACCGTTAAAAAAAGACTAGTCAACAAACAATATCTAATCGTAGCCAGAGGTGCAGCCAAATCTATGTATAGCTCATGTATACAGAACTATTTCCTAAATGTAGATACTACAACCACTCATCAGATAACAACAGCTCCTACCATGAAACAAGCCGAAGAAATACTATCACCAATAAGAACATCTATAACAAGATCTAGAGGTCCTTTATTTCAGTTTTTAACTGAAGGTTCTATACAAAATACAACTGGCTCTAAAGCTAATAGAATGAAATTAGCGTCCACTAAAAAAGGTATAGAAAATTTTTTAACAGGGTCCCTGTTAGAGATAAGACCGATGAGTGTTAACAAACTTCAAGGGTTGAGATGTAAAGTGGCGACAATAGATGAATGGCTTTCTGGCGATATAAGAGAAGATGTCATAGGTGCAGTTGAACAAGGTGCCTCTAAATTAGATGATTATTTAATAGTTGCTACAAGTTCAGAAGGGACAGTAAGAAATGGTAGTGGTGATACAATCAAAATGGAACTAATGGAAATTCTTAAAGGCGAATACGTTAACCCACATGTTTCGATTTGGTATTATCGACTTGATGATATAGAAGAGGTTAATAATCCTAGAACTTGGTTGAAAGCAAATCCAAATTTGGGAAAAACCGTTACATATGAGACTTATCAGTTAGACGTTGAAAGAGCCGAAAAAGCTCCGGCTACAAGAAATGATATTTTAGCAAAACGTTTTGGTATTCCAATGGAAGGTTATACATATTTCTTCACTTATGATGAAACTCTTCCGCATAGAAAAAGAGATTTCTGGCAAATGCCATGTGCATTGGGCGCTGACTTATCGCAAGGTGATGACTTCTGTGCATTTACATTCATGTTTCCTTTAAGAGATGGTGCTTTTGGAATTAAGACTAGAAACTATATAACGTCTAAAACACTTCATAAGTTACCAGGGGCTATGAGATTAAAGTATGATGAATTCTTACAAGAAGGAAGTCTTATAGTATTGGAAGGAACAGTTCTAGATATGACTGAAGTTTATGAAGATCTCGATGCTCATATAATCGAAAGAGATTATGATGTTAGATGCTTTGGATTTGACCCTTATAATGCAAAAGCATTTGTTGAAAGATGGGAATCTGAGAACGGTCCATTTGGAATAGAGAAAGTTATACAAGGTGCTAAGACCGAATCAGTTCCATTAGGTGAATTAAAGAAATTAGCAGAGGATAGAATGCTACTATTTGATGAAGAACTTATGACATTTGCTATGGGAAACTGTATAACATTAGAAGATACCAATGGTAATAGAAAATTATTGAAGAAAAGATACGAGCAAAAGATAGACGCAGTTGCTGCTATGATGGATGCATATGTTGCTTATAAATTAAACAAAGATACATTTGAATAGGAGGTGAGATGAGTTGTGGAGTTACATCATCATGGTATAAAGGGCATGAAATGGGGAATTAGAAGATGGCAAAATGAAGACGGAACTAGAAATGCTAAAGGTAGAAAACGATATGGAGAAGATCGATATAAAGATTATGGCGATGGTCATATAGAAATTAAAAAAGGTGCTAAATTACAAAGGATAGTATTTGACAAACAAACAGCTAAACAAAATATTAAAGGACAAACTTATGCGTCTATCGGAAAACACGATAATAATATGTATATGAATACTCTAAGTAAAGCTGGAACATCAAAAGTATTAAACATGACAGCAAAAACTACTTTAAAATCTCCATCAACAGATGAAGCAGCAAGTACCTTTTTTAAAGTTCTGAAAAATAATCCAACTGCATTAAAAGAATATAAGGATGCTGTATCAAAACATGCCGATTATTTACCTGTAAACGATGATAAAAAATTTAAAAAACATATGGATGAAATAATCAAAGGAAATGTTAGCAATAAAAAGGATGATGGTTTGAATTTGGATTTATATTATCTTAATGCTAACTATTTATTTGTAGATGATAAAAACATGCCAACAGCAAAGAAATTATTTTATCAGGAGTTAAAAAACAAAGGGTATAATATGCTTCGTGATGATTATGATACAGTAACAAATTACGGTGCAGTTAAATCTCCAATAATATTATTAGATGGAGAGGCATCTTTATCTATCGAATCTGAAAAAGTAGTTAGTAAAGCTATGTTAAAAAAAGCATCTAAATATTGCAATAAGTATGCAAAAAAAGGTGAAAAATGGGCTAATAAACAATGTGGAATAGTATAGGATGTGAGTTCAATGTGGGAGTATAATCATACTGATGAATTATATCATCATGGTGTTAAAGGTATGAAATGGGGAGTTAGAAGAGCTAGACGACAAAATGCAAAAGTAGATAAAAGTTTTAAAAAATGGAAAGAGAATAGCGATAAAAAAGCCAATGCTATTGATCTTGGTAAAAAAGCTAATATTGCACGTATGGACTATGAAAGAGATAGATCGAATAAAGAATTAAAGAAAACTTATAAACAGGCTAATAGAGATTATAAGAAAGCTTTAAATTCCAACACTACATACCGAAAAGGAGCCATAAGAGGTGAAGTTGGAAAAGACGCTTCTAGAAAATATTTAAGTGAAGCTAAAAAAGTTCAAAAGCAACTAAATGCTGATCCGAATAATAGAGAACTTAAGAAACAATACGACTATTTACAAGGTCAACATGATGTTGCAAGAGCTAAAGCTAGAAAAGCGCCAGAAGTAGGGGTAAAGAGAAGTGCTAGAAAAGCTGCAGCTAAACGTGCAATGACTATGACTGTAAAAGCAGCTGCTACTGCGGCAGCAATAGGTGTTGGTACAAAAGTTGTTAATGATGTAATGATGTCTAATAACGTAACTTTTAATGGACAGCGAGTTAAATTTAGTGCACAAAATGTAAACAGCGCAATAAACGCTATTAACAAAGGAAAAGAATTTATGGGATTCTTCTATTAATAAAGTAGGAGGTGAAAACGTCAAAATGGCTTTTAGTGATAGACTAATACATGCATGGAATGCCTTCCTGAATAAAGACCCAACACCAAGATATAATTATGGCGAGCACATAAGTAGTTATAATCCTTTTAGAATGCGCCTAACCAGAGGTAATGAAAGAAGTATTGTCGTATCAGTTTACAACAGAATAGCATTAGATGTAGCATCTATAGATATTATGCATGTTAAATTAGACGACAATGGTCGTTTTGTTGAAGAGATGGATACTAGTTTAAATGAGTGTTTAACTCTTAGTGCAAACATGGACCAGACAGCAAAAGCGTTTATACAAGATGCCGTTATGTCTATGATGGATGAAGGTTGTATTGCCATAGTTCCTGTTGATACTACTATAAATCCTAATATATCTGGCTCTTATGATATAAACAGTCTAAGAGTAGGACAAATACTGGAGTGGCGTCCACAGCATGTTAAAGTTAGAATATATAATGATAAAACTGGACAGAAAGAAGATCTACTATTACCAAAAAGTATGGTCGCCATAATAGAGAATCCTTTATATGCGGTCATAAACGAACCAAACTCAACTATGCAACGTCTTATAAGAAAACTTAATCTTTTGGACGTTATAGATGAACAAAGTGGTTCTGGTAAATTAGATTTAATTATACAATTACCTTATGTTATCAAATCAGAGGCAAGAAAACAACAAGCTGAAAATAGACGTAAAGAAATTGAAATGCAGCTTACAGGTTCTAAGTATGGTATAGCCTACACTGATGGAACCGAAAAGATAACACAGTTAAATCGACCAGTTGAGAACAATCTAATGAAGCAGATTGAATACTTAACGAGTATGCTATATGGCCAGTTAGGAATCACTCAGACTATATTAGATGGTACAGCTGATGATAAAACTATGTTAAATTATTACAATAGAACAATTGAGCCTATAGTTTCAGCTATAGTTGATGAAATGAAAAGGAAATTCCTAACAAAAACAGCTAGAACTAGAAAACAAGACATAGTTTACTTTAGAGATCCATTCAAACTAGTTCCAGTTAATGATCTTGCCGAGATTGCTGATAAATTAACACGTAATGAAATAGCGACATCAAATGAAATTAGACAAATTATGGGATGGAAACCATCCGAAGACCCTGACGCAGACGAATTACGTAATAAGAACTTAAACAAAAATGCTGAAGAAATCGAGAATGCGCCAGAAGTTCAAAATGCAGTAGACGATACTGAGAAGAAGGAGGAATAGTTAGATGAAGTATGACTTTAGTGGATGGGCAACTAGAAATAATATTAAATGCTCAGATGGTAGAACAATTTTAAAAGATGCCTTTAAGCAACATGATGGGCAAACTGTTCCACTAGTATGGAATCATCAACACAATGAATCAGCTAATGTATTAGGTCATGCAGTATTAGAAAACAGAGACGAAGGCGTTTACGCTTATTGTACTTTCAATGATACAGAAGCTGGTAAGAATGCAAAACTACTAGTAGAACATGGTGATGTTACAGCTTTATCTATTTACGCTAATCAACTTAAACAAAAAGGTTCAAATGTAATGCATGGAACTATAAGAGAAGTAAGTTTAGTGTTAGCTGGTGCTAATCCTGGAGCTTTCATAGACTCTGTAATAAGACATGGCGAATTTTGCGAGGATGAAGCAGTTATATATACAGGTGAAGAACTAACACTACAACATGCTGATCATAAACCAAGCGATAAAGAAGATAAAGTTGATGAAAAAGATAAAAAGGGAGATGATGAAGTGGACAATAATGAAAAGACTATCCAAGATGTATTTGACACTTTAAATGAAGAGCAAAAGAATGTTGTATATGCTCTAATAGGGCAAGCTTTAGAAGATAAAAGTATGGCACAATCTGCCATAGAAGAAAATGAAAATAATATTGAAGAAGATGGAGGAGAACAAGAAATGAAACATAATGTATTTGAAGGTAGAGAAAATGAAAACAATAATGTATTATCACATGATGCTATGGACACTATACTAAAAGATGCTAAAAGATATGGATCTTTAAAAGAAAGCTTTTTAGCTCATGCCGATGATTATGGTATCAAGGATATAGAATGGTTATTCCCAGACGCTAAAAACGTTAACACACCACCAGATTTTAAAAAAAGAGACGACTCTTATGTACAAAAAGTAATGAGAGGAGTTCATCATGTACCATTCTCTAGAATAAAATCTATGTTTGCTGATATAACTGCTGATCAAGCAAGAGCTAAAGGTTACATCAAAGGTAAATTAAAGAAAGAAGAAGTATTCACACTATTAAAAAGAACTACTACTCCAACAACTATATATAAAAAGCAAAAACTAGATAGAGATGACGTTGTGGATATAACAGATTTCGATGTAGTAGCATGGTTAAAAATGGAAATGAGAATGATGCTAGATGAGGAAATAGCAAGAGCTATATTAGTAGGTGATGGAAGATCTAGTTCTGACGATGACAAAATCAATGAAATGAACATAAGACCTATATCTAGAGATGAAGATTTATACTGCGTTAAAGCTCCTGTTTCTGTAGCAGCTAAAGCAACTGAAGATGAAATAGCAAAAGCATTTATAAGAACAGTTATAAAATCTAGAAAAGAATACAAAGGATCAGGAAGTCCAACTCTATTCACTACTGAAGATGTTATAACTAACTGCTTATTATTAGAAGATAAAAACGGAAGAGTAATATATGACACAGTTGATAAATTAGCTACAGCTTTAAGAGTTAAAGAAATAGTAGCTGTTGAAGTTATGGAAAATGCTAAAACTACAGTTAATAAAGTTGAAAAACCTTTAATGGCTATCATGGTTAACCTAGTTGACTACTATGTTGGTGCTGATAAAGGTGGAGCTATTAATATGTTCGACGATTTCGATATAGATTACAACCAACAAAAATACTTAATGGAAACTAGATGCTCTGGTGCATTAGTTAAACCTTTCTCTGCTATAGCAGTAGCATTAGACCAAGCTGCAGATTCAGCTTCAGTTTAGACTAGAAAGGATTAATTCAAAATGGCAAAGTTTTGTGGAATAATCGGTTATGCTCTAACTGTCGAAACAGAACCTGGTATATATGAAGAACAAATAACAGAGAATATGTACTTCGGAGATGTAATACGAAACTCTAGACGATTACAAGAAAGAAGTAGAATAAACGACGACATTAATATATCAAATCAGATTAGCATCATAGCCGACCCATTTGCCAATAATAACTTTCATGCAATGCGCTATGTTGTATTCATGGGAGCTAAATGGAAAATAACAGATGTTGAAGTTCAGTATCCAAGATTACTGTTAACGATTGGAGGCTTATACAATGAATAGAAGATTAGAACTACAATCAAAACTTGAGGACATAATGCAAAACAAACATGTATATTTTCAGCCTCCAGCATCTGTGAAATTAACTTATCCATGTGTAATTTATACAATTGGTGATGGTGACACTAAGCGTGCTAATGATAGTATATACCAATATATTAATAGTTATTCATTAATGTTTATTTATAAACAACCAAATATTGATATAATAGAAAACGTTTTAAAAGAATTTCAAATGTGTAAGTTTGAGAGAGCATATTGTAGTGATAATTTATATCATTACGTATTTATGGTTTATTATTAAAATTAAGGAGGAAAGCTAACATGGCTAAAATAGTTTGGGATGAAAGTGGTAAACGTCTTTATGAAACAGGCGTAAAAAATGGTGTATTATATTTACAAGATGAAGCTGGAGCATATACAAAGGGTGTAGCATGGAATGGTTTAACTGCTGTAACAGAAAGTCCTTCTGGAGCAGAAGCAACACCATTATATGCTGACGATATAAAATACTTAGAATTATTCTCAGCAGAAGAATTTGGAGCAACTATAGAAGCTTATACTTATCCAGAAGAGTTTGAAGCTTGTGACGGTTCTGCATCTTTAGGAACAGGTGTTACTATAGGTCAACAAGATAGAAAAACTTTTGGATTATGCTATAGAACAGTTCTAGGTAATGATGTTAAAAGTAATGAATATGGATACAAACTACATTTAATTTATGGTGCAAAAGCCGCTCCTAGTGAAAAAGGTTATAAAACAATAAACGATAGCCCAGAAGCAATAACTTTCTCATGGGAAATAACTACAACACCTGTAAATGTAGCAGGTTTTAAACCTACAGCAAGTATAACTATAGATTCTACTAAAATAGATGCTGAAAAATTAAAAAAAATAGAAGATATGTTATACGGTGAGGGAGCTACTGAAGCTAAATTACCATTGCCTGATGAAATAAAAACAATACTTGCTTCTGCATAATTGTTCGATAATTTATTTTTATAATGTATAAAAAGAGTCTTCGCATTTTTTACGGAGACTCTTATATTTTAATTTTTGATTAAGGAGAGATTTGAATATGTTAAAGAAAACTGTAACTTATACTGATTATAATGGTGTTGAAAGAACTGAAGATTTCTATTTCAACCTATCTAAAGCTGAGGTAACTGAAATGGAATTATCCGTAGACGGAGGACTAGCTCAAATGCTAGAAAACATCGTTAACTCAAAAGATAATAAAGAAATAATACGTACTTTCAAACAAATAGTACTAAAAGCGTATGGGGAAAAATCACCAGATGGAAGAAGATTCATCAAGAGTAAGGAATTATCAGATGCATTTTCTCAGACAGAAGCATACAGCGAAATATTTATGGAATTAGCACTTGATGATAAAGCTGCTACAGATTTCATAAATGGTATATTACCTACTAGCATGAAATAGAAAGGTTAAGGTGACTGGAGATGTTAAAAATAACTGTACCTGCAATGGAATACTACGATGAAGTTAATAATGAATTTATATTATTCAAGGAACAGTCCTTACAACTAGAACATTCTCTAGTCTCCATTTCAAAATGGGAAGCCAAATGGCATAAACCTTTTTTGGATGGGAAAGATAAAACGCTTGAAGAAGTAATAGATTATGTTCGTTGTATGACAATAACCCAGAATGTTAATCCAGAAGTATATACCCGCTTAACTGAAAATAACTTAAAAGATATAAATGAATATATAGAAAACCCAATGACTGCTACGACCTTTAGTGATACAAATCAGACCCCTAATAGGGAAATTATAACCTCTGAAATAATATATTATTGGATGGTTGCTTTTAATATTCCCTTTGAATGCCAAAAATGGCATATTAATAGATTATTAACTCTTGTGAAAGTATGCAATATTAAAAACGCCCCTGCTAAAAAGATGGGACAAAATGAAATACTACAACGAAATAGAGCATTAAACGAAGCGAGAAAGAAAAAATTAAATACTAAAGGATAGGTGAACGCCATGAATTCATTCGATCGTGTTGCTAATAATCGTCATAAAAATAACAATAAACGTATTGCAAAAGAAATTGTAACTGGTAAAAAGAGTAAATTATGTACCAAAGAATTAATCACAACTGGATACGACAAGCACATAGTTGACGAGAGAGTTAATACCATGCTTAGAAAAAGAATGAATTTATCAATACATGAAGTAGCAGAAGAGGTTGTAGAAGGTAAATGGGGAGAAGATGAAATATGTAAAACATTATTGGAAGAAGCGGGATATAACTATAACGATGTTATGCATGAGATCCAACGTCTTAATAAATAAAGGCGGTGAGATTGAACAATGAAAATAAGAATCACTAGCAAAGGTGATTTCAATAAAACATTTAAATTTTTAGAAAAGATGAAAAATTTTCAGATTAGACAAATACTTGAACGCTATGGGCAAGAAGGTGTATCAGCGTTATCTAGCGCCACTCCAACTGATACTGGAACGACAGCAAATTCATGGAGTTATGAAATAGAATCAAACGGCGATACTCACGCTATTTATTGGTCTAATAGCAATACTAATAAAGGTGTTAATATCGCGGTAATACTCCAATACGGTCATGGTACAGGTACCGGTGGCTATGTAGCAGGAAGAGACTATATAAATCCGGCCATGAGACCTATATTTGATAGGATAGCCGAAGAAGCATGGAAGGAGGTTGTTAATGCATGAGTTCAATTGATAAAAGAATTGTCCAAATGGAGTTTAATAATCAAGGATTTGAGAGCGGAGTAAGAACCACTCTAAATAGTCTTAAAAATTTAAACGAAAAGCTCAAAATGAATGAAGGTAGTAAAGGATTAGACAACATTAGTAGAGCTGCAAGTAAAGTTAATTTAAACGGTTTAGGTCAAAGTGTAGAAACTGTTAAAGCTAAATTCTCATCTCTTGGTGTTGTAGGTGCAACAGTGTTAGCTAATATAACTAATAGTGCAGTGAATGCTGGTAAAAACCTTGTAAGTGCATTGACTGTACAACCCATAGCCGATGGTTTTAATGAATATGAAACTAAGATGAACTCTATACAAACTATATTAACAAATACAGCACATCAAGGTACTACTTTAGAAGATGTAACAAAAACTTTAAACGAGTTAAATAACTATGCTGATAAAACTATATATAACTTTGCCGAAATGACAAAAAATATAGGTACATTTACAGCAGCAGGTGTCGACTTGAAAACTTCTACAGCAGCGATAAAAGGTATAGCCAACTTGGCAGCAGCATCTGGTTCATCATCAGCACAAGCATCAACTGCAATGTATCAATTATCACAAGCTTTAGCTACAGGTAAAGTATCATTACAAGACTGGAACTCAGTAGTAAATGCTGGTATGGGTGGTAAATTATTCCAAGATGCATTAATTAGAACTTCCGAAGTAATGGGTACAGGCGCTGACGCAGCAATTAAAAAATATGGCAGTTTTAGAGATAGTTTAACTGAAGGTAAATGGTTAACTGGTGATGTATTAACCGAAACATTAAAACAAATTTCTGGAGCATATACAGAAGCTGAATTGAAAGCTCAAGGTTATACTGACGCACAAGCGAAAGCGATAACTCAATTAGCAGAAAATGCAACTAAAGCTGCTACAGAAGTTAAAACTGTTTCGCAATTATTTGATACAATGAAAGAATCTGTCGGTTCAGGATGGGCTCAATCATGGGAATATATTATAGGTGATAAAGATCAAGCGACTAAACTTTTAACATCTATTAGTGATGGTTTTAATAATATAATTCAACCGTCTACAGATGCAAGAAATGCAATGCTTAAATTTTGGAATGAGAACGGCGGTAGAGATGATGTTATAAAAGGTGTAACAAACATAGTACAAGGTGTAGGTAAAGGACTTGGAGCAATTAAAGATGGTTTTAGAGATGTATTTCCACCTATGACTGGAGAAAAGCTAGTTCAAATCTCAGAAGGGTTTAAGAATCTTACTGAAAAATTCAAAATGAGTGATTCTACAGCTGGTAAAATTAAAAACACATTTAAAGGTGTATTCTCAGTTCTTAATTTAGGAAAAAATGCAGTAACTACTTTATTTAAAGCTTTTTCGCCATTAACGAACGTGTTTAGTAGTGTTGGTAAAGTGCTATTAACAATTACTTCAGGTATAAGTAAATTTGCTTCAAGTATAAACGATGCCGCTAATAAGAGTAATTTCTTTGGTAAAGTTTCAGATGGTATTTCAGCAGGACTTAATGCTATAGGTTCTGTTATTAGTGGAGCAGGAAAAGGTATTACTTCATTCTTTGACTATTTAAGCAAACTAGATTTTAGTAAAGTATTTGGTGCTATAGGTAGTGCATTACAAGGAATAGGAAATGGAATATCTCCAATACTTGAAGGTATAGGTAAAGCGTTAGGGTCAATAGATTTTGGAGCTATATTTGGGATGATTAACACATTATTAGCTGGAGGTATATTTAAAACAATAAAAGGAAGTTTGGACACATTAAAATCCACAGTAAAAGAATCTACAAGTTTCTTTGGTGCTATAAAAGAAGCAGGTAACGCTGTGGCAGATGTATTGAATACAGTAGGTGATGCATTAACAGCATGGTCACAAAATATAAGAGCTGGAACTTTATTAAAAATAGCAGCCGCAGTTGGCATATTAGCATTATCATTGGCTACTCTATCGACAATTGATGAAGCGGGATTAACTACTGCTTTAACAGGTATAACAGCACTGTTTATAGAATTAATAGGCGCAATGGTATACTTGGAAAAAATAGACATGACCAAAGGATTCGTGAAAATGGGTGGATTAGCAACTGCTATGATTGGATTATCTGTAGCTATATTATTATTATCGGCATCAATGAAAATCTTATCTGGTCTTAATTGGGAAGAAATAGCTAAAGGTTTAGTTAGTATTGCTGGTTTGATGGTTACAATGTCTGCTGCTGTGAAACTTATGGATGGTTCAAGTAAAGGCTTGATTAAGACTGCTACATCTATGATTATATTTGGAGCTGCGATTGCCGTATTCGCTTCATCAGTTAAATCACTTGGTAATATGGATACAAATAAATTAGTTCAAGGGCTTGTTGGTATAGGCGTAGTATTAACAGAAATGGTAGCTTTCTCAAAATTAATGGATGGCGTCAAAATGGGATTAGGTAATGCCGCAGCAATATTAGTATTAGCAGCCGCATTAAATGTATTAGCGTCAGCAGTAAGTCAGTTTGGTAACATGGACTTAAGCGCATTGGTACAAGGCTTAGCTGGTATTGGTGTAATATTAACAGGGTTATCAGTATTCTCACGTTTTGGAACTACATCAGGAGGAATTATAACTACAGCTATCGGATTAACTGCATTGGCCGTCGCATTAAATCTTATGGTTCCTGCAGTTAAGGGTATGGGCTCTATATCTTGGGAAAATTTAGCTAAAGGCTTACTTGGTATGGCTGGTTCGTTAGTCGTATTAGGAACAGCAACAGCCTTAATATCAGGAGGAAAACTATCATTAGTAGCGGTTGGTGTTGGTTTAATGTCAGCATCATTATTAGTATTAAGTGCTGCTTTACAATCTTTCTCTAGTATGTCTTGGGAATCATTAGCTGTTGGTCTTACTGCTTTAGCAGGTTCATTAACTATATTAGGTGTTGCAATGTATGCAATGTCTGGTTGTATATTAGGTGCAACTGCTATGGTTATTATGGCTGGAGCATTAGCATTATTGACTCCACAATTGATGGCGTTAAGTTCACTTAGTCTACAACAAGTTGGAACTGGATTATTAGCGTTAGCAGGAGCATTTACTGTTATCGGTGTGGCTGGACTTGTATTAACTCCAGTGGTTCCTACATTAATAGCGTTAGCAGGTGCTATATCTTTATTAAGTTTATCTTGTGCTCTAATAGGTGCTGGTTTATTGGCATTTGGTACTGGTTTAACATTAGTTGGAGCAGCCGCTGCAGGTAGTGGATTCGCAATACTTGAATTTATAAGACAACTTTTAAACTTATTACCAACATTAGGAACTAAGTTAGCTGAAGCAGTAACAAATCTCATAACAGGTTTCGCAGATGGGTTACCTCAAATATTGACAGCTGTAACACAACTCGTAACAGGTTTATTACAAGCATTATCTAATTGTATACCACAAATAATCACTACAGCGACTCAACTTGTAGTGGCATTGGCCACAGCAATAGGTCAGGCAGCTCCTAAGCTTATAGAAGTTGGAGTAAACTTAATATTGAATTTAATGCAAGGAATAGCAGATAATATAGAAAAAATAGTAACAGTTGGAGCAAAGATTGTAGTGAATTTTATAAATGGTATAGCCGAACATATAGGAGAAATAATAAACGCTGGTATTAACTTGGCTATAAAATTTATAGATGGTGTCGCTAAAGGATTAAACGAAAATTCAGATAGACTTGGTCAAGCTGTAAGTAATTTAATCCAAGCAGTGGTTAGAGCCACTGTATCCTTAGCAGGCAGTGCAGTTGGAGGATTGGCACAAGCTGGTGGAAAACTTATCGGTGGACTTATAAAAGGAATCAAAGGTAAGGTTGGTCAAGCCGGAAGTGCAGTTAAAGAAGTACTTACTAGATGTAAAAATGCTCTTGCTGGAGCCGCTACTGCTTTACTTGATAAAGGTAGACAATTAATAACTGGATTTGTAAATGGTATTAGAGGTAAGCTTAGTGCTGTTGCTAGCGCAGCTAAAGAAGCGCTTAATAGATGTAAATCAGCTCTTAGTGGAGCCGCTACTGCTTTACTTGATAAAGGTAGACAATTAATAACTGGACTTGTAAATGGTATTAGAGGTAAGATTAGTGCAGTTGGAAATGCTATAAGAAGTGCGATAAATGCAGCTAAAAGTGCCGCTAGTGGGGCAGCTAGCGCTTTAGTAAGTGCTGGTAAAAACTTAATAAACGGTTTAGCATCAGGTATTAAATCTGGTATTACTGCTGCGAAGAATGCAATATCAAGTGGTATAAGCAGTGTAGTTTCAAAAGCTAAGGCTATATTAAAGATACATTCACCTTCTAGAGTATTTATGGAAATAGGTAGATATACAGTTTTAGGTTTAGCAAAAGGGTTGACTAAATATGCTAGTGTTGCAAACAAACCAGCTGAAGGTTTAGCACAATCTGTTATAAATTCCACTAATAAAGCATTAAATGCAGCAAGTAAAGTTCTTAATTCTGATATGGATGTAAACCCGGTTATAACTCCAGTGTTAGATTTAACAAATGTTGAAAACGGGGCTAATAGATTAAATAATTTATTATCAAATAGAACTATGAGTATAGCTGGCGTATCTGGCGGAATCTCAAAATCTATCGGTTCAGTTCAAAATGGAGTTAGTAACGAGGAAATAGTATCAGCTATAAAAGACTTGAAAAATGGATTAGGAAATACAAGTAATACTACTTATCAAATAAATGGTATCACATACGATGACGGAAGCAATATTACTAATGCTGTTGAAACTCTTGTTAGAGCAGCTAAAATGGAAAGGAGGATTTAGGTAATGGCAACTAAGTATCATACCGTTAAAAAAGGAGATTTGCCAAGTGCCATATGTAAAAAATATGGAATATCACTAAGTCAGTTGGTAAAACTTAATCATTTAAAGAAAAATAGTCGTGGAAATTATCTTATATATGTTGGTCAAAAACTAATTATATCAGGAAAGACAACGACTTCACATAGTAAACCAGGCGATAAGAAACCATCTTCTAAAAAATCTAATTGTCCAAAAATTGTTCATTTTGGTTTACAGTCAGATACTGATAGTACAGTGTTTGCTACTTGGGAATGGTCAAGATCTAATACAGACAAATATAAAGTTGTATGGAACTATCATACTGGAGATGGTGTATGGTTTATTGGCGAAGAAAAAGAAATTACTGCAGAACAAAGTACGTATAATGCACCAAGCAATGCTGAAAAAGTTAGATTTAAAGTGAAAGCTATAGCTAAGAAGCACAAAGTTAATAAAAAAGAAGTTAGTTATTGGACTGCTGATTATACTGCTTGGAAAACTTATGACTTTGACAATAATCCTCCAAAAATGCCTCCCGTTCCAACTGTAAAAATAGAAAAATATAAATTAACAGCATCATTGACAAATCTTGACGACTTAAATGCTACAGAAATAGAATTTCAAGTAATTAAAGATAATTCAAAAACTTATAAATCTGGAGTAGTAAAAATAAATAAATGGGCTGCATCGTTTTCATGTACTATAGAAGCAGGGCATTCGTATACAGTTCGTGCTAGAAGTAAACGTAATAAATCTTATAGTGGATATTCTGACTATTCGGATGGAGCTAAAACAATACCTTCTACACCAGCTAGTATCAAGTCCATTAAAGCTTTATCAGAAACATCAGTTCAAATCGAATGGGAAAAAGTAAGTAATGCTACAAAGTGTGAAGTTCAATACACTACTAAAAAAATGTATTTCGATAGCTCTAGTGAAGTTAAATCATTAACCATAGAATCTAAAACTCATGCTGAAATTACAGGACTTGAATCTGGTCAAGAATACTTCTTTAGAGTTAGAGCAACAAATGAGCAAGGAGAATCCGGCTGGTCCGAAATAGTATCTATAACAATAGGTAAAGCTCCAGCCGCTCCGACAACTTGGGCTTCAACCACTACAGCTATTGTTGGAGAAAAAGTCATATTATATTGGGTACATAATTCAGAAGATGGTTCTAGTCAAACTAAAGCAGAATTAGAATTAATTATCGGTGATACTACAGAAACCCACACAATAACTAACACAACAGAAGAATCTGAAAAAGATAAAACTAGCCAATATAGTTTGAGCACATTTACTTATACTGAAGGGACAACGATAAAATGGAGAGTAAGAACTGCAGGTATAACAGGAGTATATGGTGATTGGTCAACACAAAGGGTAATCGATATATATGCTCCGCCAACATTAAGTTTAAGTATAACTGATAAGGCAGGAACATCTTTAACTGTTCTTGAAAGCTTTCCGTTTTATATAAATGGGGTGACAGGTCCTGCAACACAAACTCCTATAGGATATCACGTAACTATTACTTCAACAGAAACTTATAGTACCGTTGACGAGTTAGGAAACGTCAAAATGATTAGTGCTGGCGATGATGTTTACTCTCAATTTTATGATATTTCAGAAAATTTAGCCTTGGAAATTTCAGCGCATAGTGTGGACTTAGAAAATGGAATAACATATAAAGTTACAGTTGTAGCTTCTATGAATTCAGGTTTAACCGTTGAAGAATCTGCTGAATTCGAAGTAGCATGGACTGATGAACAATATACACCTAATGCAGAAATATCCATAGATGAAGAAACTCTTTGTGCTTATATACATCCATATTGTGATTATTATCCAATGATATGTTATAAAGTTGAATTGAGTACCACTACAGGAACCTATGTGAGAACCAGCGAAATAATAACAGAAACTATAGAAGGAACTTCAGTTGATGATGCATTTACAGAGAATGGCGATGTTGTTTATTATGGTACTCTATCATCAGGAACAGGAGTATATTTCTGTGAAGTTGAATCAGAAGTCAGTGAATTAGTAGACGGAATAACTTTATCTGTATATAGAAGAGAGTTTGATGGTTCGTTCGTTGAAATTGGAACAGGTATATTAAACGCAAGCAATACTTTTGTAACAGACCCTCATCCTGCATTAGATCTTGCAAGATATAGAATAGTTGCTATATCTGATTCAACAGGAGCAGTAAGTTATGCTGATATTCCGGGAGTTATTGTTGGAGAAACTGCTGTCGTTATACAATGGGACGAAGCATGGACAGAATTTGATACTACAAATGAAGATGAAATGGAGCAACCTGCATGGGCTGGTTCAATGCTGAAATTACCATATAATATAGATGTGTCGGATTCAAACGAATCAGATGTAACATTAGTCGAATATATAGGAAGAAAAAGACCTGTTAGTTATTATGGAACTCAATTAGGTTCTACTTCTTCATGGAAAGTCGATGTAGCTAAAGAAGATAAAGACACTTTATACGCACTAAGAAGACTTGCCGTATGGATGGGTGACGTATATGTAAGAGAACCTTCGGGAAGTGGATATTGGGCTTATATAAAAGTGTCATTTAGTCAAGAACATTGTAATTTGGTAATACCAGTTACACTTGACATAACAAGAGTAGATGGAGGTGCATAATATGGCGGATTGGTCATCTACTATGCAACAGACATTTGAATATTATATAGTTGATCCTGGGACTTGGAAAGACATTAAAAAAATAGAGAATGTTATACAGAGCACTATAAAGAGAGATTCTAGTGCTGAAACCTTGGGTTCTGCGACTATAGACGTTGCAGAATCTTTAGGTGAATGCTATATAAGAATATATCTAATAACAATTCAAAATGGAGTTAGAGAAAAGCATCCTTTAGGTACATTTTTAGTTCAAACACCTTCGTATAAGTTTGATGGTAAGATTCAAACTATATCTTTGGATGCTTACACTCCTCTATTAGAACTTAAAGAAGGCATGCCTCCTATTGGATATTCTATACTAGAGGGTAATAATATAATGAATAATGCTTATACACTTGTTCGAGAACAAGCAAGAGCGCCTGTTGTAAAAACCGAAAACGAAAAGAATTTATTTAATGATTTTGTAGCAAATACTGATGACACATGGATTACTTTCTTATCTGATTTAATAGCAAATGCTAAATATACATTTGGATTGGATGAATTAGGTCGTATTATATTTATGCCAGTACAAGATACAGCATCTCTACAACCAGTATGGACTTATGACGATAGTAATAGTTCTATACTATATCCTGATTTAGACATAGACAGGGATTTATATGGAATACCAAATGTTGTTGAAGTGATTTACTCAAATGGCAATGATATTTATACAGCAAGAGTTGAAAATAATGATGAAAATAGTCCAATATCAATAAAGAATAGAGGTAGAGAAATAATACATAGAGAAACTAATCCAGATTTATTAGGTGACCCTACTAAAAACCAAATAGATGAATATGCAGAACAACTTCTTAGAAATTTATCAACATTAGAGTATACGATATCATATACACATGGTTATTGTCCAGTAAGATTAGGTGATTGTGTTAGAATAAATTACGAAAGAGCAGGCTTAAAGAACATAAAAGCTAAAGTCATTAGTCAATCTATAGAATGTAAACCGGGATGTCCGGTTACAGAAAAAGCAGTATACACAAATAAATTATGGGGGTGATTTAAATGAGTCTGTCTAATGATTTGATATCTCAATTTGTAAAAATAACGAGAGACCAAACTGTAGAGAAAAAAGAATCAATAGTTTATGGTACGACAGTAGAATATGAATCTAAGATGTACGTCAAAATAGATGGTTCTGATTTATTAACTCCTATAACTACTACTGCTGATTTACAATCTGGAGAAAGAGTAACTGTAATGATAAAAGATCATACTGCTACAGTTACTGGGAATATTACTTCTCCTTCAGCTAGTTCAATTAAAGTTAATAAATTAGAAGAAGACCTCTTACAAGTTGATAAACTTATAGCAGATAAAGCTACAATAAAAGATTTAGAAGCAATTAATGCTACTATAAAAAATTTAAAAGCTAAAGATGCTGAGATAGAAAAATTAGTAGCAGATAAAGCTACAATAAAAGACTTAGAAGCAATTAATGCCAATATAACTAATTTAAAAGCTAAAGATGCAGAGATAGAAAACTTAGTAGCAAATAAAGCAAATATAAAAGATTTAGATGTTATAAATGCTGACATTAAAAGTTTAAAAGCAGATAAAGCAAGAATAGATGTATTGGAAGCAAAATATGCTGACATAAATACATTAGTTAATGGTCATTTAACATCTGAAAACATTCAATCACTTCATTTAACAGCAGCGAATACAACAATTGAAAATGCATTAATAAAAGATGCTATGATAGATACTGTAAGTGCAAGTAAAATTAATACTGGCATAATTAATACGAACAATGTTAGTATTCAAAGCGATGACGGCTCTATGCTGTTGCAAGGCAATCTTCAACAGTTCAAAGACAAAGACGGTAAGGTACGTATACAGATAGGGAAAGATACTACTGGAAATTTTACGTTTGTTCTTTATGATGAAACTGGTAAAGGTCAGCTTATTAATCAAAATGGTATTCAATCGAGTGATGCTATTAAAGATGGGTTAATCGTTGATAGTAAAGTAGCTGATAATGCTAACATAAACGGAAGTAAGCTTGATATAAGCAGTGTTATCAGTAACATTAATAATAACACTAGCACAATTAAAGCTAGTCATATAAAATTTGATGACACCGAACAAACGTTAGATGTATCTTTTAACCAACTTAAAAAGACTGTTGACACTATAAAAGACGTGACTATTGATGGGGATTTAAGTAGTGTCATCGAACAAGTAAGTACTAATACAACTAATATTGGTATAGCTCAAGGACAAATTAGCACCTTAATTGATAATACAACTATTACAAAACAAGATGGAACTGTCACACAACTGAAAGATGAATATAATAAAACCAAAGATACTGTTAATGAGCATAGTGTTACAATAGGTAAATTGGAAACTAATTATAAAGGAGCATTAACAAAGACTGTAACACAATACTACGTATCTACAAGTAATACTACTCAAACTGGTGGTAGTTGGATAGAAGACACTACTCCTAAATGGGAAAATGGAAAATATATATGGCAAAGAATAAAATACACATACGGTGATGGTAGCATAACATACTCTACCCCAGTATGTATTCAAGGTGCTAAAGGTGAACCGGGAGTTAATGGCGAAAAAGGGGACCAAGGTCTTCAAGGAGATAAAGGTCAATCGTTAGTTAACTCAGTACCACAATGGTATTTATCTACTAGTAACACTACACAAACTGGCGGTAGCTGGGTTGAAAGTATGCCGTCTGTAGTACAAGATAAATACTTATGGTTAAGATATAAATTAGTATGGCAGAACCCTACACAAACTACTTATACAACACCAACATTGGAACAAGTGGCAGAACAAGTAAAAGATGTAACTAGCAAACAAGCAAAATTAGAGCAATCTTTAGATGGGTTCAAAATGACAGTAAGCAGCACATATGCGACAAAAGAAGGACTAAATGAAGTTAAGGAATCGATTCAAAATCAAGACGGGTATACTATAATACTCAGTAAAGAGTGTATAGTAACTACTTGTGATTAATGGAGGTGTTTATATGGCAACAATAACAGTATCGAATAATCCTAGTACAACAGGAGATACATTAACAGTTAATTTCACAACCGATGCTACCAATATTTCAGATATATTAATTAGTAAAGATGGAGGTAGTACTTATGAGAGTGCTACTTCATTTACTAACACTAAAGCTGTTTTCAATGTTAGTAGTTGGGATAATGGTACATACAGTAATTGCAAATTAAAATGTGTATATACCGAAACTAGTAGTGGTGGAGGGGAAGCTCCTGATAATAGTTGGGAAGTAGAGAGCCCTTCAAATAGTTTCATAGTAACAACTGATTTTGGGGGTAATACAAGCCCTCTTATGAGAAATGAAAAATGTACTTATACAGCTGGCGGGATGACTATGGGAACTGGTAGTTATTCTGTAATAGATAAATATATGAGTTGCGACTTATGGAGAATGGAGGCTGAAGTAGAAGTTCTCGATAAATCTTCAGTTTTTGGTTTTTTGACAGAACCAATAATAAACGGAGTACCAACTTCCGGTGCACAAAAGGGTGCTTTGATGTTATTCGATAGTGGCTATATAAGACTGTATGACCATTACACAGGATATTTCAAAATACCTACTACTGTAAGAGCACAGACACCTTTTACTATAGAAACTGGTAAGAAATACAAAATAAAAGGTCAAAAGCATGGATGGATTTATACTTTCACCATTACAGATACTACTAATAGCAAGAATACATCTCTAGTTACTTATACTAATGACGGTAAGAACTCAAGCGACCAATACTGTGGTAAAGGATGGGGACTTCCCGGTGTTTGTTGTGTTAGTGGAAGTATTAAGGTGTATTCGTTCACATATAATTTATTATGTAATCCGAATCCTAAAGCAATTATATTTGGAGATAGTATCACAGAAGGTACTAACCTAGGAGGAGGAACAGGAACTTATGATAAGTGGTCATCTCAAGTAAGGGACAAATATTATAATGGTAATTGTTTAATATGTGGTAGAGGTTGGTCTACTACAAATGATATGATGCTAAGAATGAAGGCTATCCATGAATTAGGAATTAAACCCCAAGAAAATGTTATTGTTTTAATAGGAGCTAATGATGTTAGAGGATCGGATGAATGGTTAGAAGGTTGGAAAACAGATATGAAAGAAAAAGTCGTTCCTTATATAAAAGATACTTTTGGTGTTGACCCAGTCATATGTTGTTTAACTTTATGTCAAACAGATACGGGCGACAGAGTAAAGAAAGCGAATGCCTGGATATTACAGCAAAACTGGAAGTCTCCAAGATTTGATAAAGCAACATCTGCTAACGAAGATGGAACAACTTACTCCAGTCAATATTCAACAGACGGTCTGCATCCTAATAAACTTGGTTCAGATAGAATGTTTGCTTTCTTTAAAGCATGTATGACTAATACCGAAGTAGAACTTCCAGGTGGCGAACAACCTCCTACTCTTACTATAAGTAATATAGCTAATATAACAAAACCTGAGAAAACTGAGTTCTACATTGAATACAGTACAAATATAGCAGTAACAAAGCATGAGGTTTCATGGGATGGAGGAAGCACATTCTATGATAAAACAAGTGATGTAATTTCTAGCGGAACAACTTATAAATTTAAACATGATAATGGCGGCAGTGCTGGAACTTATCAAATGGCTATAAAAGTTACAACAGCTAAGGGTACCACTAAGACAAGTAATATATTTACTGTTACATTAGAAGCTAAAACTAGTGATGACTCAATGACTTTCACTCAAAAGAAAAAATTAGATAATGGGGTAGTTACTGACACTACTGATACTACATTCTGGACTACAATTAATAAAGTATCAGTAACTCCATCATCAAAATATACACTTAATATGAATCCTGTAAGTTACGTTTGTGTATGTTTCTATAACAGTAGCGATACTTATCTAGGCAATGACTCAGGAGGATATATAGAAAACAATACATCAGATTGGTCAGTTGGTTCATTATCGACAGAATTTACTGTACCAGCCAGTGCTTCATATATTAGAATATGTGGTACAAGTGATGGTACACAAGTAACAGGAACACTAACTAAAACTTCATCTGGTGGTACAAGTACAGGTGGCTTATTGGATAGTGATGGTGCTTACGTCATAGACGATTTCTCAAGTAATACAATAGATTCCAATAAATGGTCATATGAATTAGGTTATGTAAGAAATGGTGAAACTCAAAAATATACAAATACAAATGCTGAAGTTAATGACGGCATATTAGCACTAAGAGGATTAAAAGCAAGTGATGGTTCTTGGACATCTGCATCTATTATTTCAAAAGGTCACTTTGCTTTCATGTATGGTAAGATAGTCGCTAGAGTTAGAGCTTGTAACTACAATGGTGCATTTGGTGCGTTTTGGACTTTAGGAGATAGTTTTGAATTTGGGTATAAAGAAAATGGTAATCCTGATACATTAGGCGAATGGTGGGCATATTGTGGTGAGTTTGACGTTATGGAATTCTATAACGGTAAACTAACTTGTGGTGCGTTCTTTAATGAAAAAGAAGAAAGTGGACGTGTATGGTATAATGATTATCCAACTGGCGATTGGCATGAATTTGCAATGGAATGGAAAACAGACGGTACATTAATTTTCTCTATAGATGGGCATGAACTATCAAGAACAAGTGCTACTGATAATAGAGCATTCCATATACCACATTTCATACTTGTTAACCAAGCGATTGGTGCTAGTGGTGGTACTCCTGATAGTAGCACTACTGAAATTACGCAATATGTAGATTGGATAAAATATTATCCACTAAGTGCTGATAATCTAGTATTAAATTCTAGTGACTTCTCACTAGCTGCTATGGATGCCAATGATAGTTCACATAACTGTATGGTAAGACCAACATTCAATGATAACTGTATTAATAAATCATTGACATGGGAATCTAGCAATTCAAGTTTAGTTTGGGTTCATAGTGGATTATGTAGTACTAATGCAGGAGCTAATGGAGAAGTAATAATAACTGCCACTTCTCACTCAGGTGTATCAAAACAAATTACATTAACGGTATCCAATGGTACATTAAGAGAAAAAAGTTCAGGCGGTTCAACTACTCCAACAATAGGTAACATGACTTACGGAAAAGGTATAGATCAAACCACACATCTTATTAAGGATGACGCTGCGTGTTGGGCAACAGTTGACCCTGTGACAGTTGAACAAGGTGCGACTTATACATTACAAATGGATGGCACATGGGTATGGGGCTATGCTTTTGATGATAGTGATAATTATGTTAGTGAATTGTTTACAAGTTCAGGTAATAATAACTACAAAAATACATTTACCGCACCAACGACTAAGATAAGATATGGTTGCTATGACCCAGGTAAGTATTTATCATATTGCAATCTAACTAAAACAAGTGGTGAAAGTTCATAGGAGGTGATTGCTTATGAGTGAAATATATAGTAATTCGTTTACAACAAAAGTTAGTAGACCGGATACAAACGCTACTATATATAGTAACATATTCACTACAACAGTAAATAAAGTAGTTGTAGAAGAAACTAGTAATAATACTCAAATTAATATATACAATGGAACTACTCAGTTAGTCGCAGTTAACTCAACACCAACTGATGGACAATATAAAGTAACTATAACCAACACTTCTAACTGTACTGCAAAATTGGAGGATGATCACAAAACGATCACTCTCCTTACAGTAACAGGAAATGCTGGTGAGATACAGATAACTATTAATATAGAAGGAAAAACAAATGTAAAAAAGACTATACCAGTTGCGTCAATCACAAAAAGCTCTGTGATTAAATCTAATGAAACAAAATATCAACAATTATCTGATAGATTTTCTTGGTGGGTTAAAGGTAATAGTACAAGTTCAATGCAACTAACACAAGACGCATTGAACATAATAACACAGCAAGTAAAAGTAACTGGTGATATGATTGTTGATGGAGCAATTGACGGTAAAACTATCACAGGGGTAACTATTGTAGGAGGTACTTTTAGAAATCAAAATAACACATTTAGTGTAGACAGTGAAGGGAATATTGTTGGTGCACAAATAGAAGGTTCTGATATTATAGGTTGTACGTTTAGAAACCAAAGTAATACATTTAGTGTAGACAGTGAGGGTAATATAATCGGTGCACAAATACAAGGTTCTGAAGTTATTGGAGATAGTTTCTCAGTCGAAGGAGAACTTACAGCTGACACCATAACTGCAAATAAAATAAATAGTGCACAATATCCAAGTACCTTGGAAGATGATATACAAATATCAATTAATAGTGGTGGTAGTGATGACAATGAATTATATGATGGTGTATCATTTAGAACAGTAACAGGGGCATTAGAGGCTTTACCTAAATTCTTAAATGGGAAAATAGTAAATATATGGATACAAGAAGATATTTATGAAAATATAGATGTTAGATATTTTAGTAGTGGTAGAATTAACTTATATTTAGACGGCAATACTGTATATGGATGGATTAGAAGTTATATGAGTAGCATTAAAGTGTATGTATATGGAGGCTATATGAAATTTGAAACTGCAAGGACAGGTGTAATTCATCCAAGTACAGGTTGTGCAGTTGCCAGTAGAACGGCTAGTTTGGCTGGACAGGAAAGTTCACCAATTAATGCTTATAGCTTAAAAATATATGGTAGTGATAATCCTTCCGGTAGTGCTACTACAATTGTTGGCATGGCTTGTGATTCCTATGCGTATGGATATTATAAAGATTTACAATTTATCAATTGTGATATAGGTTTTAGAGCAAATGCAGGAGGAAGAATACACGCTGCAAGTTCAAGTGGGGTATGTAGTCAATATGGATTCGAAGCAGTAAGTGGAGGATGCATTACAATAGCAAACAGTGGACAATGCGGTGGTAGTAAATCAAATACTCATGTGAGTTTACCGGGTCAAATAATAGCTCCTACAGATGTTAACCATGAAAAAGGTAACCAAACTACAGACCCAGGTAATACAGCTCCTACTCCGACAACTACCAAAACTGTAACAATCAAATCTAATAGTGGTGATACTTATAGAAGTAGTGTTTACAATAACTGGAAAAAGGATAATACTGCAAGACAAGGTGATTATGGCTACGGTGACTGTAATGGATGTTGGTTCTTTGGTACTCAATTCAATCAATTTAAGGGTAAAAACATAACTAAGATAGAACTTACTATTAAGAGAATATCTGGTGGGGTTCATTCAGCCGTGTCAGTAGTAGTAAAAACTCATAACTATGCAAGTAGACCAAGTGGAAAACCTTCATACGGTTCAAGTTGTGGAAGTGTGAAAATTGCAGTTGGTGATACTGGTAAATTAACTATAACTAATAGTACTATACTTAATGCGCTTTCAGACGGTACTATAAAAGGATTCGGTATTCAGTCTGCTTATAATTCTAGTAGTTATGCAGTATGTTCAGGTAGCATAACTATGAAAGTAACATATAAAGAATAGGAGGGATTAATCAAAATGGATGCTATAAATACTATAAATATAATAGCTAAATTATACAAACAAGAATTGGCAGAAGCTAATCATCAAAAGGTACTAATTCAAGCACAATGTGAAATATATAAGCAACAAATAGATAAACTTAAAAAAGAAAATGAAGAATTAAAATCCACAGATAAAATAGATAAATAAGCAGAGAATTAAAATTAAATTTAAGGAAGGTGTTTGAAATGGCTAATAATGATTACATCACAACCGATTGTAAGTTGACAGTTTCAAAGAATACAGCCAAATTAGATGAAGAAATATTTCTATATAAGAATGATAGAAATATTAAATTGTTAATAGAAATTGTAGATAATAAATACAGATATAAGTCAGATGATTTAAGTAACTTACTAGTGAAATATAAAGCATCCTATGCACAAGTTAAGTGGTATAAAAATGCAGAGGTGAAAAAGGAATTCCCAATACAAGCTACTGACGATGGTAAAGTTGTATTTGTAATAGAGGGACAATTAATAGATGAAGATACTGAATTAGGAGATTATGATTTACAACTAAGACTTCTTAATGAAAGTCAAGAAAGTATAAGATCACTTCCAATAATAAAAGGTGCAGTACATATTCTAAAACCATTGTTTGAAGAAGGTGACATAGCAACAGTTAACAGTGCTGTAGCAGATGTATCTATGCTTAGTTTAGATGGAGATGCAATTGATACTTATAATAGTGACGGAACTTACAATCAAACTAATTGGGGAAATGGAGATGTAATCTCTAGTGCAAAATTAAATAAACTTGAAAAAGTAGCAAAAGACAATGTAGACAAAGTAAATAAAATGCCTGCTAAATCTATAGTAGAAGGTGGGAAAATATACCTAGCAAAAGAGGATGGAACAAAATTAGATAGTGGAACTGAATTACCTGCAGGTGGAACTGGCACATCTTATGATGATACCGAAATAAAAACTGATATAAATACTATTAAAACTGATTTAGGTACTGAGGAATTAACTACGACTGCTAAAGATGTTAAAGGTGCAGTAAATGAAGTTGCTGCACAATATAAAGATATTGTGAATAAAATTGGTACAGAAACATTAAGCACAAGAGCACAAGATTTAAAAGGTGCAATAAATGAGGTTTTTCAAAATGTCAGTAATGGAAAACAGTTAATCGCTACTGCTATTACTGACAAAGGTGTTACTACAAGTAGTGATTCAACATTCCAAACTATGGCTACTAATATAGGCAATATAAATAGTAATAATAGTTCAAATAACGGATTTTTAACAAAATCTATATATAAAGAAGTTGAAGGTGAACAGTATAGATTAGTATACAACGAAGACTTTGATGGAACAGATATAGATAGAAATTACTGGATAGATGATTATATGATAAGTAGAGTAGAAGATGCATATGAATCATACAGTGATGTATATGTAGAGAATAGTATTTTACATATAAGAATAAAAAAAGACATGGGAATACGAACAAGCTCTAAAAATTTAGCAGTAAGTTCTGTACAGTCCGCCCAAAAAAATGGATTGCATATGCCAGATTACCTTAACCATGATGTAAGACCATTTTTCGGCATAATTGGACAAGAAGGGTATTATGAATGTAGAATGAAAGTTTTTAAATGTGGAGGTTCTCATACGGCATGGTGGACTGCAGGAGTGCAAGATACATTAAATCAAACTGCAGAATTTAATATAACAGAAATATTAGGAAATAATACAACAGTATTACCACACAATTTATATCCTAATAAAGATACTAATTGCACTGAATTAACGAATAATAATACTCCTTGTAATGTTGATTTGTCCACAGATTTTCATACAATAGGTTTTCTATGGGAAGATGGAATATTGAAATGGTTTGTAGATGGAAAAGAGATAGATAGTCATACAAATATTAATACTCCACAATATCCGATGATGTTTTTTTTAACGGCGTATAGATGCCAAAGTGGGTCATATTGGGGAGGTGCACATGACTCATCAGTAGAAGATGTTGAATTTTTAGTCGATTATATGAAGATATATAAAAAAGCAACCAGTATAAGCGATAAAGATGTAACTTTTGTAAACCAAACACCAATTGCCCTTGAAGAAACTACAAATGCTTATACATTAGACAAAAATACTGGTATTATAAAAGGTATGCCTAGTTATTGCTATTTAAACTGGAGTGACGGAACTAGGACAGAGCATTGGGTAAAATGGGAGAGATTTGACAATAGTAAAAAAGCAATATTAGAAAATGGTGGACAATTAATTTGGAATGGACGAGTTCATATTTTAGGTATAAATGTTACTGCCACTATCAATGTAAAAATAGGGACTGCTTTAGTATTTGAAAATGATTCTATAACCATAGCAGTTAATGACTCGAAAACTATTACAGCGACAGTAGTTCCTGAAGATACTTCCATAACGACTATAAACTATACAGTAAACAATGATAATTGTACTATAACACAAAATGGTATGAGTTGTACTATAACAGGTGTTAAATCAGGGGTATCCACTGTAACAGCTACAATTCCTAATACTGATATATCAAAAGACATAAAAATAACAGTTAAAGGTACAACAATTGTCGATTTATCTCAATATACATTTAGTGATGGTGGAATAATAGATAATTGGGGAAGTACTAACGAAAAGAGTAACATGCAACATTCACAATATATACAATTAGTTCCAAATAAAACTTATACAGTAACCACATATATTTTAAGTAATTATCCAGATAGCAGAGGTTTAATGACAAATAAAACAAGTGATTTTTCAACACATTCATCTATTAATGTAACTACCGTATCATCAGAACAAGTCGAAGTTAGCAGTATTACTTACAAGAAATGTACATATAAATTTACTTCACCATCTGATACTTGTTATTTATGGATAAATAAGGCAACATCTATAGATGCTTCATTATGTAGTCTAAGTTATATGTAGAATTTTAATAGGCATATTAATAGGTATTCTGTCTATAATAGGGATAATTGTACTTTATAAATCAATATAGAAAGTTAAAGGACTTAATTAATTTTAAGTCCTTTTTTAATGTAAAAAAGGGGTGATATTATGGATTTTCATTGCTGGAATGAACAAGGATGTACAGTAGAATTAGATGAAAGGGAGAAACAAGCATATATAGATTATGTTCAAAAGAAAAATCCGGGGCAACAAATTAAAAGCCTGGTTGTAAAATTGGATGGTGATTATGTTGATTTGAAATATGAGGTAAAACCAATTCCATTTAAAAGAATTCGCAGAATTACAGGTTATTTGGTAGGTGATACAACGACTTGGAACGATGCAAAATTGAATGAACTCAAGGATAGAGTAAAACATAGTTAAGAATAGAGGTGTTGTCTATGAGTACAGAAATAATTGTTGCAATATTAGCATTAGTAGGAACCTTAGCTGGTTCGTATTTTTCTAATAATAAAAATACAGCGGTAATTAATGAGAAAATAAAAGATTTAAAAGAAGATATACAAATTTTATCAAACAGGGTAGATCGTCATAATAATCTTGTAGAAAGAATGGCGATTGTTGAGGAACACATCAAAATGAGTGATAAAAATAAAAATGATAAAGAAGGAGATTGATAGTATGGATTTAAGTTTTATAAGTGAATATGCAGTGCCAGTAATAGTTGGTATATGTTTGTGTGTGGGATATGTTATTAAAACTAGTTTCTCTAGTATAAATAATAAGTATATTCCTTTAATTATGGCTATTTTAGGGGTACTATTAAATATATGGATAACTCTTACAATAAACCCAGGAGTGTTATTAGGTGGTTTATTTAGTGGTTTGGCATCCACAGGATTACACCAAGTATTTAAAGAATTATTAGAAAGCGAAGAAAAATAAAAGGGAGATGATTTTATGTCATATTTAGTTGGTATAGACGCAGGTCATGGTATGCATACTGAAGGTAAAAGAACGCCTAAACTTATTGCTGATATTAAGGTTGATGGTAAGGTGGTTAAAAAGAAAGGCGAAATAATACATGAAAATGAATGGAATAGAGCAGTAGCGAAATATTTAGCTGCGGCTCTAAAAAGATGTGGTATAGATTATTTTTACACTGCCGATATGACAGGAAAAACAGATGTGCCTTTACGTACAAGAGCAGCTAGAGCAAATAATAAGAACTGTGATATTCTTATAAGTTGTCACTATAATGCTTTTGGCGGATGTTCAAGCTTCTTAAACAGAAAAGGGGGACTACTTGTACTTAGAACTAAAAACTGCTCAAGTAAGTCTATCAAATTAGGTAAACTAGCAGCTAAGCATTTGGCAAACGATATTGATTACGCATATTCTTATGGATTAAGAAGAGACGTGGATATTAGTGGATTTACATTAGCAATACTTAGACAAACAGATATGCCTGCTATATTAATTGAGTATGGATTCATGGATGTTTGGGCTGAGGCTAAGTTAATGCCTGTTCCAAGTCGTCAAAAGAAATGTGCAGAGGCTACTTGTAAAGCTATTTGTGAATATTTTGGTGTTGTTTATAAAAAACCAGCTAAAGAACACGCTAAAGAACCAACTAAAGAACCAGCAACTGAACCAAGTAAATATACTACTGGAATATATAGAGTGACTACTGACGATTTAAATGTCAGAAAAGGCCCGGGGGTAAAATTTGAAAAAACAAATGAAGTCCATAAGGGTGATGCATTCACAATAACAAAAATAGATGGTAATTGGGGACATTTAAAATCTGGTGAAGGTTGGATAAATCTTAACTATACAGAGAAAGTAAAATAATACTCTACTCTGCTCTACTCTATTTAAAAAGGGCGTATACGTTTTTGTATGCGTCCTTTTAACATATTCTTTTAATTTTTCGTACGTCCATATACCCCTTCTAATTGGATAAGACATAAAATATAGAGTTTTATGTTTTAGCTCTCTGAGGCTCTATTTTCGATTCTAAGCGTTTTTGGTCAGTATTATGTCAGTAAAATACGCATTTTTTACATCTTATATTACTGTCTCTTATACACATCTCCGAGCCCACGAGACGCTCATGAATCT
>ERZ1027047.182-NODE-182-length-38820-cov-27.953902_pt1 | contig 38820 bp, 29 predicted proteins | sample MGYA00519286_ERZ1027047 | MGnify/ENA primary metagenome ERZ1027047 (study PRJEB26926, sample SAMN06164592) | human gut metagenome | biome: ENVO:00009003; feature: ENVO:2100002; material: ENVO:00002003 | host: Homo sapiens | place: USA | collected 2012 ... | reverse complement strand
GTGTGGGATATTCAGATCATCGTTCATCTTACGCAGATAGTTGATCAGAAGTGTTACCTTCTCATCTAATGTATCACCGCCAAGTCCCATAAAGTCTGCGATCACTCCATATCTTTCTTTTGCAGTTTCATCCTTTGCATTAAATGCGATGACCTTCGGCAGATACATTGCATTTGCCGCACCGTGAATGATGTGTGCACCATAATCCGCAAATGCTGCACCTGTTTTATGTGCCATAGAATGAACAATACCCAGAAGCGCATTTGAGAATGCCATACCTGCAAGGCACTGAGCGTTGTGCATTGCGTCACGTTTTTCCATATCTCCGTTATAAGAACCAACCAGATCATTCTGGATCATCTTAATAGCATGTAATGCAAGCGGATCTGTGAAATCACAGTTTGCGGTTGATACATATGCCTCGATCGCATGTGTCATTGCATCCATACCGGTATGAGCAACTAACTTCTGCGGCATCGTCTCTGCCAGCTCAGGATCAACGATCGCTACATCCGGTGTGATCTCAAAATCAGCGATCGGGTATTTGATGCCCTTCTGATAATCCGTGATAATTGAAAAGGCCGTTACTTCAGTTGCAGTTCCTGAAGTAGATGAAATTGCACAGAAATGAGCTTTTTTACGAAGGGAAGGAATACCAAATACCTTACACATATCTTCAAATGTAATGTCCGGATATTCATATTTGATCCACATTGCCTTTGCCGCATCGATCGGAGAACCTCCGCCGATTGCTACAATCCAGTCCGGTTCAAACTCCAGCATGGCAGCAGCACCCTTCATAACTGTTTCAACAGACGGATCCGGTTCAATGCCTTCAAATAACTGAACTTCCATTCCTGCCTCTTTCAGATTCTTTTCTACTTTATCCAGAAATCCAAAGCGTTTCATAGAGCCACCGCCAACACAGATCATCGCCCTTTTTCCTTTAAAAGTTTTTAATGCATCTAATGCATCCTTTCCATGATAAATATCTCTAGGTAACGTAAATCTTGCCATCTTTCCATCCTCCTATTACTCTATCTTATTGGTACGACTAAGGAGCCGCAAACGGCTCTTGCCTATAAAAAAACAAAAAGTAGTGTACTACTACACTACTTTCTGATTATATCACAATTCTTTTCATTTCTCATTATATATTTGTGAAATTTAAACAACTGTTTTTGTGAAAAATTAAATTTTCTAAACTTTTTATACAAAAAATGGCATTTTTCTAATGTTGAGCTACTTTCCTGCAAGAATCAGCTGAAGCAGGCTCTTATCCAACATTAATGCACGGTTCCAGGGATTCAGAATAATGCCCTCTATATCGTCCGTCATTAAAGCTGCTTCAAAGAGATGGCTGATATCTGCCATAAAGGTCGACATTACGGTTTCACCGCCCTTTATCTCCTCATCAAAGCTGGTAAATGCCATCCACCAGTACCGCTCATCCTCGGTCTGGATCGCCTGGATCTGCAAACTGCTCTCTGCACCCACCGGTGGTATAACAGCAACAATGAACTGTCCATTTGCTCTCGCACGCCGTCTTATCACTGTAAGCGTATGCGCAAGTATTTCTTCTGTCGGTTCCTGCTGTAAAGCAAGGATTGCTTCTTCGATTGTCTCATTTCCCTGTAGACCTTCATCTACAGGCATCTGATCTTCATATTTTTTTGTATCCATATACCGTCTTATCTCCCAAATATCTTCTCATATTTTATCTTGAAAATCTTCTTTATAACAGTCCCTGAATCAGAATGATCAGGATCAGAACAGGAAGTACAAACTGGAAATATGGTTTTAATTTTCTGGACATTTTCAGTCCGGAACCGGTATTTACTTCCTCGATATAATTATCAAAGCCCCAGCCCCATTTCGTAACACAGAACAACAGATAGATCAGCGAACCGAGTGGGAGCAAAAGATTACTTACCAGGAAGTCCTCACTGTCTAATACATCTCTGCCACCGATCAGGTGCAGATCACTCCACACGTTGTATCCCAGAACACAAGGAAGACTTGCGATCAGAATAATAATGCAATTGATGATGGCTGTTTTATTCCTGCTCCATCCGAACATATCCATTGCAAAAGACATAATATTTTCAAATACCGCAATTACAGTCGAAAAACTTGCAAATGTCATAAACAGAAAGAACAGAGAACCCCAGATCCTTCCGCCTGCCATATTTACAAATACATTCGGCAGCGTTACAAATATCAGCTTTGGTCCTGAAGTAACCTCTACGCCATAACTGAAACATGCCGGAAAAATGATCAGTCCTGACATAACAGCAACAAATGTGTCCAGGGCACAAATCCGCACGCCCTCGCCTGCCAGTGCATGATTCTTGCTCATATAACTTCCGAAGATCTCCATCGCAGCTACACCAAGACTCAGAGTGAAGAATGCCTGATTCATAGCCGCCGATATTACATTTCCTATCCCGACTTTCTCAACCGTTGACAGATTTGGGATCAGGTAGAACCGTAAACCTTCACCGGCTCCTGATAAAGTAATACTGTGAACTGCCAGTACCACGATCAGCACCAACAATGCTGTCATCATGATCTTACTGATTCTTTCCAGACCATTCTGAAGCCCACGGCTGCACACGATAAATCCGACAATAACCGTCAAGATCATCCAGAAGCCCATCTGCTTTGGATCAGCAAGCAGATCAGAGAATACAGATCCGGTCGCATCCACATCCATACCTGCCTTGAATTCGCCTGTTACGAATTTATAAAAATACGATACCATCCAGCCGGATACGGTTGTATAGTACATCATCAGCACATAACATCCAAGGATGGCAAACCAGCCATGGATATGCCATTTGCTCTTTGGTTTCTCAAGCTCCTTATATGCAAGAACTGCACTCTTCCTGCTTCCTCGTCCGACTGCAAGCTCCATGGTCAGAACCGGAAGTCCCATTGCCACAAGGAACAGCAGATAGAACAGTACAAAGATACCACCGCCATTTTCTCCTACTACATATGGGAATCTCCATACATTTCCAATTCCGATTGCACATCCCGCACTTACTAATAAAAAGCCTAAACGGGATTTAAATGATTCTCGTTTCATATTTTCTACTTTTTCTCCTGTATTTCTTGCTTCTCTATGCCGATGCCTTAAGCATCCGATCTCGCATAAGAATTCTTCATCTGATTACTCAGTTCATATAAGACTTTGGAAAGCGTATTACCGGTCTCTTTCCGGAGGATATCTGCCATTTCCTGATTGGCCTGCTCTCGAAGCGCACTTCGTTTACCGGCATCCGGTTCTTTTTCTATCTGCTCATCGTATCGGTTGATCACCTCATGCCCTTTCGCAAGCATGGTTTCCTGATACCGTTCGATATGAAACAGCGACTTGCTGTAAGATGCATCTGCCATCGCTGCGATCATCCGGCTGCTCCAGTAGAAATTATCGGTAGATACATCAGCGGTCGTGTTCGCCAGATATTCCGGTGTTGTGTCCACATTTGCATAAAATGGCACCATGACATTAAATGCATTTGAGGCAAATGCCACCCACTCGATCACACGGTTGTCCTCTGCTCCATATGGTCGCATCTGGATCGCAGACATGAAATCAGTCCGGTTAACGCCGATGGAACGATATGCACCTGCCATCTTCTTATCTCCATATGGAAGATATGGGTCGTATGGTGTTCCCTGATAATGCGAGGACAACACATATTTGACATCCTCCATCGTCACCTTATGCTCCGGAATCAAACTCCACGGAATGTCGTCCGATACCGGTGTGTAATCTGCATTTTCACCATCCCAGCGGTAGGTCTTCGGATTCAGGTACCGCTCCATAAACCATGCTCTTGGCGTATTGTAGACATGATCCGAATCATCATGGCTGCCAAATATCTCTCTTGGATTAATGAATCTGCCAAACGGCAGATCCGCATCTTCGGCCTTACGTTCTGTGCTTCTTCTAATAGTCAGATCCAGATGATTCTTCTCGATAAATTCCGCCAGATCTTTTGAGCACATATGTGCGTTCTGATCCGTTAATGCATCCTTCATATCAAATACATCCGTGCCGAACTGATTCGGCATCACAACATAGACATCATCCGGCACTTTCTTCGCGATCCAGTGATGTCCTCCGATCGTCTCCATCCACCAGATCTCATCCTGATCCTGGAATGCGATTCCATTCATCTCGTAGGTTCCGTACGTTTCAAGCAGATTTCCAAGACGTTCTACACCTGCTCTCGCACTTCTTATATATGGGAGTACCAGACAGACAATATCTTCTTCTCCGATTCCGCCCGGTATTTCTTCGTTTCCGTTCTCTGCCGGCTGATACTCGACCAGAGGATCTGCACCGAGCACTCTCGGATTCGATGTAATGGTTTCGGTCGCTGTCATTGCAACATGGGCTGCATTTACACCGCTTGCCGCCCAGATGCCCTCACCATCGACTGCATTTGGCATCGAGGTATAGCGCATCGCTTCTTCCGGAAGCGGGATTTCCAGATGCGCCAGAACCGAACGGTAGGTTTTCGGCTGTTCTTCCGGTTCTACGACTACAAATTTCTTCGGCATATAATGACCGGATCCTGAATCATCGTTTCTGGCAATGATCGTTGATCCATCATAGGATGCCTTCTTTCCAACTAATATCGTTGTACATGCCATCAGGCTTCACTCCTTTTTCAATCACAACTACTGTCTGAGTTTATTTTAACAACTGCTCCTTTAACACCTTGATCACACCCTGATTGCGCATCGTATCTGCTACATGGGCTGCTGCCTGCTTTACCTCATCTCTGGCACTTCCGATCGCATAGCTTTCCTTTGCACAGGCAAGCATACCAAGGTCATTGATATTATCACCAAATACCATAACTTCATCCGGTTTGATCTCATATTTATCAAGCAGAAACTGTAATGCACTTCCCTTGTTGATCGATGGTTCCGAACAGTCTACCCAGTAAACTCCGGCAGGTGCCAGCAGAATGGTATCCTTCCATTTGTCATAAAACCAGTCTTTTACGATCCGCTCTGCATCCTCCGGGTGAAATATCGAGATCTTCACGATATCATCATCAATATCGGTAAGATCCGGCACTGCCTTGATCTCATAGCGGTATGCTTCCCGCATCCAGTTATACAGTCGTCCATCCTCGCTTCCAACATAGGCATAATCCCTTCCACAGAGCATCAGCTCTACATCCGGCAGCTTCTCTGCATCCTCCACGATCGCACGGATCAGGTCTTTCTCCATCGGACGTTTGAGCCATGTTTCGCCCTTACTTCCTCTGACAAATCCGCCATTATCCGGGATATACAATATCAGGTCTGCAACCGGCGCAAATAACTTCTTAAGGCTCGCATACTGTCTGCCGCTTGCTGCCGCAAAGGTAATACCCTTTTCTTTCAGTTTCTTTATCACATCATAGATCTCAGGATTGATCTCAAATGTTCCGTCAGGAACAAGAGTTCCATCCACGTCACTTGCAACTAATTTTATCATTTCTACTTATGCTCCATTTTCATTTAACTAAAAACAGCCGTCCGGTAACATTCCTACAGGAATAAATGTCTTACGCCTTCCGCATCAAATGTCACCTGTGGTACATGATCTACCTCGATCCGGTAAAGTGCATTTGCTGCCAGATGCTCGGCTGCCTGCTCCAGATCGCGGATACCGGAGGTATTCTTGAATTCTTCAATGACCGCATCCAGACCATCCTCTGTAATGATACATTCATTCTCTTTCAGACCGATCCGCTTCAATACCTTTGGCAATGCAAATTTACTGAAAATGATCTTCTTTTCTTCAAAGGTATAATCCGGTATGTCGATAACCGCAAAACGTGACATCAATGGCGCACTGATATCTTCTTTATTATTTGCCGTTGCGATCGGATATACGCCAACGGTCGGGATCATACACTCCATATAGTTATCTGTAAATCCAAGGTTATCAAGCAAAGTCAGAAGTACATCCGCGGGATTTCCATTTCCCTTTCCTGATGCAGCCTTATCAAGCTCATTGATAATAAATACCAGATTGGATTCTCCTGCGATCGAGAATGCTTCCATGATAATACCCGGCTTTGCATTTGCATAGATTCTGGAACTTCCTGTAAGCTGCTCCGGATCATTGATCGAACTCATATCAAGGGTTGTCCATGGTAGTTTCAGAATACGGGCAACCGCATACGCGATCTGTGATTTTCCGGTACCGGCAGGTCCGACCAACAGAAGTCCATAAGCAGGAAGGGTATGAGTTCGGTTGATCTGGATAACCGTCTCCATGATCCTCTGCTTTACACGTTCCATTCCATATAATTCTTCATCCAGGATCCGTCTTGCTTCAACCGGATCGATTGCTTCAAAATAATTGCTCTTCCACTGAATATTCATCATGATCGAGAGTGCTCTCTGTGCATGACGACGCTCCTCCGGTGACACCTCATTTGATCTGGCAACAGCAAGATTTCTTCTCGCCCAGAGACGGATATTATCCGGCATCGTTCTGCCCGCACATGTCATAAAATCAGAAATGCTCTGAAGACTGGTCAGCTTCATATCGTCGCCTTCCTCGTCTGCATCGTCATCCTCCTCGACTTCCTCTGATGCTGTACTTGCAAGCAGTCGTTCGATCATAAACTGTAAGAATCCATCTGCCGCAGATAACTTGGTTCCGCCACCAAATGCTGTCTCTCGGATTCTGTATACTGCATATCCGTCTTCCAGATTTTTACCGGACAGACGTACACTGATATGATTTTCTCCCAACCATTTGATCAGACTGACAAATCTGGAATCAATCTTTAAAATATCTGCTGAAAATGTCTCCCCATTTTCCTTGAATTCAAAAGTAGTACGCTTTGCCGGATTTGTAAAAACGCCCAGCGCATGATGAATCCACTGTCTCTCACTGTTATCTAACACCAGAATCGGTTCCTCCGGTGTCTTTTCCTTTGCATTTGATTGAAATGCCGTATAGGTACAAACCGTATCCTCATTCTTTACCGGTTTATCACTGAAATCAAAAACTGGCATATATAATTTCTCCTTTTATCATTTTTTCTATTCTTCTACACCCGCAAGTGCTGTAATCTTTGCTTTCGCCTGTTAGTATGCATTTATTCTTATAAATGGTACCATTACAGGTCAATATCAAGTTCTACCGGACAATGATCGGAACCCAACACCTCTGTATGGATCTTTGCATCCACAAGTCTGGATTCCAGAACCTTTGAGGTCAAAAAATAGTCGATCCGCCATCCAGCATTCTTCTCTCTTGCCTTAAAACGGTAAGACCACCAGGAATAAATGCCTTCTGCGTCCGGATTAAAAAAACGAAACGTATCAACAAATCCACTGTCAAGCAGGGTACTGAATTTTTCTCTTTCCTCATCTGTAAATCCGGCGTTCTTACGATTGGACTTTGGATTTTTCAGATCGATCTCTGTATGTGCCACATTCATATCCCCACATACTACCACCGGCTTTGTCTGTTCCAACTGCTTCAGATACTCTCTGAAATCATCCTCCCACTTCATACGATAGTCCAGTCTGGCAAGCTCATTCTGTGAATTTGGCGTATATACAGTAACCATATAAAAATTATCATATTCGAGTGTGATGACTCGTCCCTCATGGTCGTGTTCTTCTATACCGATTCCATATGCCACTGACAACGGCTCTTTCTTTGCGAAAATAGCAGTTCCGGAATATCCCTTTTTCTCTGCATAATTCCAATATTGATAATAACCCGGAAGCTCCAGTTGAAGCTGCCCTTCCTGCATTTTTGATTCCTGAATACAAAAAATATCTGCATCTGCCTCTTTAAAGAAATCCATAAAATTCTTTCCAACACATGCGCGAATTCCGTTCACATTCCACGATATCATCTTCATTGTAGTGCTTCCTCCTGTCTGATCTATATACATAAAAAGGCCATCCGCTACCTCCTGAAAGCTCCGCTCTGCCTACGCAATAGAAAAAAGAGTCATGGGTAATACGGCAAATGCCGCACTTATTTCTAAACGAATGGTCATATTTATTATACTACATATGGTTTATCCGTCAAATAGATTCATTGCATTGTCGGTATTTCAGATTACTATATCTATAACCGGTATCAGAATTTATCTGTTCATCGGAATTTCAATATCGAACTTTTCTATATCGATTATTGCATTTCCATCACAGAAAAACGAAATGCCATCTGCTGTCTGCGGCGTATAAATTGCTGTACTCATTGACAACGCTCCGTCATTCACAAACAGTTCTACCGAATTGCGGTCAAGAATAAACCGTAATGTTATCCGTTCTGCTTCCGATTCTACCTCTGCCCGCCTGATGCAGACTACATCTCGGTTCATTCCGGCAAATGTCCGGTCAACTTCGATCTCCCGTTTTCTTCTGTTATATGTAATTCTGGTATAATGCTCTGCATCTTTTGCTACATCAATATAAAACTCCTGAAATTCACCGGATTTTATTGTTACTGTCATATCCAGCGTTCTTCCCTTTATCCCATCAAAGTTCTGCCCGCCTTCTACCTTTTCATTCGAATAGGAAACCAGCCGAACCCGATATTGCTCCAGTTCTTTCACAGGTTTCTGGATGATCCTGCCATCTGACAGATATAATTCTCTTGGGATTGTCATCATGCCCTGCCACTCCTGCCCATCCGGGATAAATGAATTATGCCATGACTGCATCCATGCGATCAGGATTCTCCTTCCATCCGGAAGTTCTGTCGTCTGTGATGCATAAAAATCCAGACCTTTATCAAGTGTATGTGGCTGCCCCATTTGAAACTGCTTTTTTGCATGATCATATGTTCCAACAACATAGATTGCATTATTACCATTATGCAGTTCATTTCCCTGCGCCTGTACATCAGGTGGTGAAAACAACAGCACATCTTTTCCGTCCAACCTGAAATAATCCGGACATTCCCATACGCTTCCTAACCGTTCCATGTGCTCTGCAAATACACCTTCATATTTCCAACAACCTGCTGCTTTCTCAAAGGCTTCTGTCTCCTGTTCGGTAAGCTCTGTTTTTTCCAGATATTGATGTATTTCAGAATTTGAAAATAACGCGATCATTCCTTTATTCTGAGCATCCCGGCTACAGGTCAGCATATAGTAAATACCATCTTCTTCCCATACCTTCGGATCTCTGAAATCAATATGGCTGAATCCCTCCGGCATCACCGCTCCTGTGAGAACAGGATTGTTCTTCAGCTTCTTATAACCTACACCATCTCCAACTGCCATACACTGATTCTGAAGATTACAGCCACCATTCTTATCTTTACTGACTCCTGTATAAAACAACACATGTCCAAGATTTGTCATAACTGCCGAACCGGAAAAGCATCCTTCCTCATCATATTCCATATCCGGTGCGAGTACAGTCTGATACTGCTTCCAACTTATCATATCTTCACTTACCTGATGCCCCCAATGCATCGGTCCCCATACATTGCTATATGGATGATATTGATAAAACAAATGGATTTGTCCCTTATATACGGAAAATCCATTGGGATCATTCATCCAGCCGATCGGTGGTGTCACATGAAATAACGGTCTTTTATCAGCATCAACTTCATATTCTTTTTCATATTTTCTGGCTACTTCTAATGTATGCATATTCTTTCTCCTTATCCAAGCTCCAAGGCTGTCTTTGCAATTGCCTCCGGGATACCCTTTTCCAGTTCACACGTCATCTCATGCCACTGTTCGCCGCCCCACGAAGAAACCGACATGCCGTTATCCTCATATCCCATCTTCCGGTACATGGCAACCTTGGATTCCAGACAGGTAAGGATCAGTCGCTTTCGGCCATTCTGTCTTTCCCTGTTCTTATAACATTCCATCATCTCGGAAGCCAGCCCAATCCTGCGATATTCCGGCAAAACATCAACACCAAGGATCATTACATTTTCTCCGGCAGGATCATACAGATCTGCATTCTGAAAAAATTCATCACGCAAAACCGTTTCATTTGTAGACAGACCATTAATAAATCCGACAATCTTACCTGTTGCTTTATCTACCGCAACCAGAAACATTTCCGGCACTTTCTCCACACGCAAATGCATCATCTCCGGAGTACAGGCCTCATTCGGAGGAAAACAGATCCGTTCGATCTCTGCTGTTTGCTCTGCTTCATTCTTTTTAATATTTCGGAACACAAATCTTACTAAATTTTCCTGTGTCACAGTTAAACTCCTTTTTGCTATTTGTTATGAACTCTGTATTATAGATAATATAGGAACTATTTTTTCAGGAGGAACTATTATGGGTATTAAAGGCATCGATATAAACAAAGACGGAGTTACACTCGGCGATCATATTGAAAATATGAAAGAAAATCAATATATCTTTGGAATCTCCGCATCCTGCGGGATTCCATATTTTTTCCGGAAGACTTTCAGATCTTCTTTTCCACGGATCAACATGACATCTTCAAATGTCCCGTTATGGATATCCTGAAAACCTGCGACCTGTTCACCGGTGCAGATGCTGCATTTGATGACCGGTCGTTTACTCTGACTATCATATGATGCCTGCTCTTTCTTTTTTCGAAATAATCCCATATTAAACTTCCTTTACATTTCAGCCAAATCATTTTCTGAAGCAAAATTGTAACCTGATTTATATTCGATCCTAAAACTTATACTTCAGGTTTTAATTCGCCAGTTGATATTCTTTTAACTGCTTCCGTCTCGCTCTATAGTCCGGACAATACCGCGCTACCTCCGACCAGAATTCTTTGGAATGATCCATATGTCGTCTATGTGCCAGCTCATGCACTACCACATAGTCAAGTAATTCATCCGACAGATAATATAACTGATAATTAAAATTCACATTTCCGGCACTGCTGCAGCTTCCCCATCTGGTCTTCTGGTTGCGGATCGTGATGCGCCCAACTTTCACCTGCATAACCGCACAATAATACTTTACCCGATCTGCTATCTTATCCTTGATCTTCTGAATCTCTGCATCTGATAACGCATCCATAGATGGAACCTTAATTTTCGTTCGTGCATCCGCACGCTTTTTTACCTGATCCACCTTCTTTAAGATCCAATCCTGTTGTTTCTCTATAAATGCTTTTAATTCCCTGTCAGATAATCTCGCCGGAATCCTTGCAAGCACCGTTCCATCCGGTCGCACCTCCATGCCAAGACTTTTTCTCCCGGATCTTATAACCTGTACCCGGATATTTTCATTTGTCACTTTGTCATTCAGTATTATCTCTGTCAGCATATTCATAGCCGTCTATATTCCCATCCGATTATAGACAGTCTTCACCTCATGATTATAAATTATTACAGTGTCAACACACTGTACTCTTCCAGATTCCACACCTTTGTCACGATATCTGAATAGAACTCCGGCTCATGGCAGACTAACAAAACCGAACCGTGATAGTCTTTCAATGCCCGCTTCAATTCGTCCTTTGCATCCACATCCAGATGGTTTGTCGGCTCATCGAGGATCAACAGATTCGTCTCCTGATTGATCAGTTTACACAGGCGTACCTCGGCCTGCTCACCACCGCTTAATACCTTAACCTTACTCTCGATATGCTTGGTTGTCAGTCCGCATTTGGCAAGTGCCGATCGCACCTCATACTGTGAAAATCCCGGAAATTCCTGCCAGATTTCTTCCAGACAGGTATTCTCTGTCCCAGCCATTTCCTGTTCAAAATAGCCTTTATACAGATAATCACCCAGATGTACCGTACCGGATATCGGCTTGATAATTCCAAGCAAACTCTTAAGCAGCGTACTCTTTCCTATACCATTTGTACCAACGATCGCGATCTTTTCTCCACGCTCCATTCGCAGGTTGATTGGTTTGGAAAGCGGTGCCTGTTTGTCATATCCGATCACCAGATCCTCAGTTTCAAATAACATCTTGCCCGGTGTTCTCGCTTCCTTGAAGTAAAATTCCGGCTTTGGACGTTCCCTGGCAAGTTCTATCACATCCATCTTGTCCAGCTTCTTCTGTCTGGACATCGCCATATTTCTTGTGGCAACACGCGCTTTATTTCTGGCAACGAAATCCTTCAGCTCGCTGATCTCCTGCTGCTGTTTCCGGTAAGCAGCCTCCTGCTGTGCCTTTCTCGCCTCATATACCTCTAAGAATTTGTCATAGTTGCCGACATAGCGGTTCAATTCCTGATTCTCCATATGATAGATGATATTTACGACATCATTTAAAAATGGAATATCATGACTGATCAGGATGAATGCGTTCTCATACTCCTGCAGATACCGCTTCAACCATTCGATATGTTCTGCATCCAGATAGTTTGTCGGCTCATCAAGCAACAGAATCTCCGGCTTCTCAAGTAACAGCTTTGCAAGCAAAACCTTGGTACGTTGACCACCGCTCAGATCTGTTACGTCATGATCCAGCCCAAGTTCCAGAAGCCCCAGCGCTCTCGCTACCTGTTCCGTCTTGGCATCGATCATATAGAAATCATGATTTGTCAGAAGATCCTGCAGCGTGCCGACTTCCTCCATCATTTCCATGATCTCATCATCCGTTGCATCCGCCATGCTATCATAAATCTGGTTGATCTTCTCCTCCATCTCAAACAGATAAGAAAATGCTGACTTCAGCACAGATTCGATCGTCATTCCCTTTTCCAGCACCGCATGCTGATCCAGATAACCAACCCGCACATGCTTGTTCCATTCCACCTTACCTTCATCTGGCGCAAGTGTTCCTGTCACAATATTCATAAAGGTACTTTTACCTTCACCATTTGCTCCAACCAGTCCGATATGTTCACCGGCAAGCAGCCGGAAAGATACATTATTGAAAATGGCTCTGTCTCCAAAACCATGTGTCAAATTTTCTACATTTAAAATCATTCGTCTTACCCTTTTCCGTTTATTTCGTGATAAGGTTACTATACCTTATGGATGGATTTCAGACAAGCTAACTTTTTCCCATTCCTTCGATTTTCTTTTTCCCCCGCCTGTGCTAGAATGTGATTGCAGATGGTATTCGTGTGAATATTCTAACCTATATATTATTTGTGTATCTTAACTTACCAATACAGGGGCATTTGAGGTCGCCGGTACTTGATGGCACATAAGTGGCATCTTAGTACCGCTGCAGACCTAACTGAGACCTTACCGAGGTTTATCCGAGGTTAGTTCGAAGTTACACAGCGGGAAAACGAGCGGAAGCGTCCCCTGATTGGGAATGTTAAGGATTCACAAATATAGCAGTAGATGAATGCTCACAAGAATATCATCTGCAAATACAGCAAGAGGTGATTTTTATGATTCAGATAGATTTGATCACCGGATTCTTAGGTTCCGGTAAAACTACTTTTATAAGGAAATATGCCAAATACCTGATCGATCAGGGCTTAAATATCGGCATTCTTGAAAACGATTTTGGTGCAGTCAATGTCGATGCCATGCTGTTACAGGATATTCTCGGTGATAACTGTACACTAGAAATGGTTGCCGGCGGTTGTGATGCTGACTGTCACCGCAGACGATTCAAAACCAAGCTGATCGCAATGGGAATGTGTGGTTATGACCGCGTTCTGGTAGAGCCATCCGGCATCTTCGATATGGATGAATTCTTCGATGTCCTGCACGAAGATCCGCTTGACCGCTGGTACACGATTGGAAATGTTATTACGATCATTGATGCCACACTGGAGCAAAATCTCTCCGAGGCTTCCCGTTATCTTCTGGCTTCTCAGGTGGCACAGGCCGGCACTGTCTTATACAGTCATTCACAGGAAGTCACACCGGAACAATTAACCTCTACCAAAGATTATGTAAAACAGTCATTTGACATTCTGCACTCTAAGTCCACACCAAAGCAGGTCGTTCTGGAAAAAGACTGGAAAGACCTGACCGATGAGGACTATAAAGCAATCCTCTCATCCGGCTATCAGGATGCCAATTATACGAAACTCTGGTTTGACGACAAACAGACCTACGACAGTCTGTACTTCATGAATATGAATTTTACAGAGGATTTCTTAAAAGAAAGCTGCCAGAAAATCCTGCACGATCCAGCCTGTGGTAAGGTCTTCCGAATTAAAGGGTTTCAAAAACTCGCTGATGGAAGTTGGATATCCATCAATGTCACCCACCAGAAGACCGAGATTGAGCCGATTCCAAATGGACAGGCGATCCTAATCATCATAGGCGAAGGATTGAATCAGAAAGCTATAGAAGGATATTGGGGAAAATCGAAACCTTGAGTAAAAAACAACTGCTGAATGCCACAGCCTTTACACATGTGGTTTTCGGCAGTTGTTTTTCTGACTAACCTTTCTAAACACTATATCGTTCCAGCATCTCCATCAACTGCTTTTTTATCTCCTGACGGAGAGATTCCGGATATACCACTTCGATCCGATTTCCCTGACTGAGCAGCCACATAATGATTCCTTTTCCATATACTTCCGCTTCGATCAGTGTCGCGTCATCAAACTGTTCCACAATTTCTGCAGTCGGCAGTCTGTCAAGTACCGGTTCCGGATTTTTGTCAAAATACTTCACTCGAATCTTCATTAATTCACCCGGATACATGAACTGAACCCGTTTACGAAACTCTCCTTCTTCAAATCTCGATGCATATGGAATTCTGAATTTCGTATCAAGCTTCCTGTAAGACTCAATACGATCCAATCGAAAGATAGCCGGATAATCGTATTTATGTATGTATTTTCCTACCTGATTTTTCTCCACGATATATGCATTTAAATAAAAATAATATTCCGAAAACAATATTGACACCGGTTCAATTATCCGTCTGATTGTTCCACCTTTACTGTCCCTCTTTGAATAATCTATCTCAAGCATCTCATGCTCTTTTATATCTTCGGCAAAATTCCACAACTTATCCTGCATTACTGATTTATGATGAAGTTCCACATAATGGTATTTTTCATTTGCAATAAGCTCACTGACCAGCTGCATATTTTTCAGCGGGACACATTCTTCTACCAATTTATTTAAAATAGAATCCATTTCCTCTTTTGTAAATGCCCGACTCTCCAAAAGGATCTTTGCAACTGCAAGAATCTCACTGTTTGACATTACCGAGCCTTCTGTACCAGTCATTATAAGTCCCTTTTTCGAACGATCGTAAATGATTTCCCGATGCCCGGCTCCAGCTGCACCTCTCTCTTCCAAAAAAGCCCGAATATCATCAATATCTCTTTGGACTGAACGCTCATTCACTCCAAACCGTTCTGCTTCTGCAGCCTTATGAATTGTCTTACCCTCACAAAATCTGACATACAAATCAAGCGTTCTGGAATTCTTTGAGTATTTATCCATCTATCCATTTCCACCTTCCGTTTTTCCTGTTTGTACCATGACATATGCTGTCATTCATCTACATTTGATTATATTCTGTCCAGATAATCACATCAACCCAAATTCTACAGAACATCCAATTTTCCAATCCACAAATCTGCAAAAATAGCTGCCACTTTTATATGGCAGCTATCAATCATCCGGTAACAATTTTCTACCATTGCACTTTTGTACATGCGATCCATATCATTGCACATATGCTCCATACCGGCATCAGCTGAAATACCACGCTGATCCCTGCTCCTAAAATTCCACCTGTCTTTGTTCCTACCCATCCCCATCTGAAACCTATCTTTTTCCCCTGTTCTCTGCACACATTCATACTTCTATGAAAAGATTGTATCTTATCTTTTAGGAAACTCTGCGTTTCCGTTTCCAGAATCTCATCAAAATCTCTGTCATCATCCTCCCATAATAAGATTTCTTCTGTTTTTCTTTTCCGATACCACATATCAAATTTTTGCAATAAAACACTCATCTGCTTCCTCCTTTACACATAACTACCTTTGCTGCTCCTCTACTCTACTTTTTAATCAGGACAATATATGTCATTTAGGAATATTTTGATCAATATTTTTTCTGTCTCTGCCTCAAAGAATCTATATATAATTTGCACCATATATATCGCACTATAAATATTTCATGCTATATTTCTTTCGCTCAATATATAAATTTTCTCTATATTTTCTCCCCTCTCTGTGGTATTCTCTTATAGGACACTTCATTTTCTTAAGTGTCCACCATATATTGATTAATTTACGAAGGAGAATTTCAAAAAATGAAACGCATTGGCTTCGACAATGACAAGTACCTGTCCATGCAGTCTGCGCACATCAGGGAACGTATCGAACAATTTGGAGATAAACTGTATCTGGAATTTGGCGGCAAATTATTTGACGACTATCATGCCTCCCGCGTGCTTCCGGGATTTGCACCGGACAGCAAATTACAGATGCTCTTACAGCTTGCAGATCAGGCAGAAATGATCATCTCGATCAACGCCGCCGATATCGAGCGCAACAAGATCCGTCACGATCTGGGAATCACATACGATCAGGATGTTATCCGCCTGATCGATGTATATAAAAAGAAAGGGCTGTATGTCAGCAGCGTGGTTATCACACGATATGCCGGACAGCCATCTGCCGATATTTTCCAGAAGAAACTGGAAGCGATCGGCATCAAGGTCTACCATCACTATTCCATCGAAGGTTATCCGAATAACATTGACTATATCGTAAGTGATGAGGGCTATGGAAAAAATGAGTATGTAGAGACAACCCGTCCGCTTGTCATTGTTACCGCACCGGGTCCGGGAAGCGGCAAGATGGCGACCTGTCTGTCACAGCTCTACCATGAGAACAAGCGTGGCATCAAGGCCGGCTATGCCAAATTTGAGACTTTCCCGATCTGGAATATCCCACTTAAGCATCCGGTCAATCTGGCTTATGAGGCCGCTACCGCAGACCTAAACGATGTCAATATGATCGATCCTTTCCATCTGGAAGCTTACGGTGAAACAACCGTCAACTACAACCGTGATATCGAGATCTACCCGGTTCTGGCTTCCATGTTCGAAGGAATCTATGGTTACTGTCCATACAAATCCCCGACCGATATGGGTGTAAATATGGCGGGAAACTGCATCATTGACGATGACGCCTGCAGGGAAGCATCCAAGCAGGAAATTATCAGACGATATTACCAGTCTCTGAACCGTTTCGTCAAAGACGAAGCGACCAAAGACGAAGTATACAAACAGGAACTTATCATGAAGCAGGCAAAGATCACAGTCAATGACCGTGCTGTTGTTCCGGTTGCAAATAACCTTGCACAGGAAAACGGCTCGGCCGCTGCAGCCTTAGAGCTGCCGGACGGAACGATCGTTACCGGTTCTACTTCCGATCTGCTCGGTCCTGCATCTGCTGTATTGTTAAATGCAATTAAGGTACTTGGAAACATTGATAAAAATACACATCTGATCTCACGTACCTTTATAGAACCGATTCAGCACTTAAAGACCGGATACCTTGGCAGCAAGAATCCGCGTCTTCATACCGACGAAGTTCTGATCGCATTATCCATGTGTGCTGTATCCGATCCAAATGCAAAGCATGCATTAGAACAGCTTCCAAAGCTGTCCGGCTGCCAGCTCCATGTATCATCGATCCTGTCCGCAGTCGACATGACAACCTTTAAGAAGCTCGGCATTGAACTTACAAACGAAGCCGTATACGAAGGTGCTGCTACACAGGAGAATGCATAAAGAATCATAAAAAAGCCAGATAAACACAATAATTAATGTTTATCTGGCTTTTTTATCCTATAACGCTCTTTTTATAACCGCATATTTAACAATATCCTGCATGTCCTGATAACTATCCAACACCATATCACGGACACCCCTACTTCTTCAGAAAATGCTCCCGGTTCGGAAATTCCTGTCGGAAGGCCTCAAGTGCAGCCTGCCGGAATACCGCAAACTCCTTATCCATATGAAGCATGTGCGGTGTGGCAAATGCGATCGTACTGATCTGATCTGCGATCTTCTTTGCTACACTTTCATCAGATAACTGTCCCATGCCAAATACAACAGAAGTAAATCCACGACCGTTCTTGCTGACACCGATCAGCTTCAGGAAAGCATTTTTTATCTCATAGAATACCATCTCCTGCTTCTCGATATCCAGATTGTCATAGCTTCCGAGAAATAAACCTGTCAGAACCTCCGCAGCCTGCTTTCTTTTCTGTGCACCAAGGCTCATGCCACCACCTTCTGCGATATATTTCATCTGCATCAGATAGCCCACAAATGCATCATTCTTTGGTTTTCGTTTGCCATACCGGGCAATCCAGAGTTTCTCTCGGAATTCATCCAATTCATCCTTCGGATCTCCTGTATGTTCCTTTAGAAATGCCTGTCGTTTCTCAGCATCAATTTCATTATAAAAAGATTCAATCCATATATCCTGCATACCTGCAAACCTCCTGCTACATAGCTATTTTTGCAAAAACTCATCCACATTATTGACATCGACCTTACGATACTGTGCCATATAATACCGTTCATCCTCAAGTCCTAATACGCTCACATCATTTCCACGGAACAAGGCTACTGCAATCAGTGCAATCTTTCTCGCCTGAGTTTCTCTGTCATTATAGACAGTTCCTTGCATAGTGCCAAGCCGGACAGCTTCCAACGCATCATCTAATCCATCGATACCGAAGATAACCGGATAATCACTCTGCATATATCCGGCATTCTTATAAGCCTCGACTGCACCGAGTGCCATCTCATCATTATTGGAAATAACCATCTCTATCTGATCCCCATATTGACTGATCAACCGGCTCATTCGGTTCTCTGCCTGCGCGCGGTTCCAGTCTGCAAACTGATAGGTCAGTTTCTCAAGCTTCACACCATTTTCAAGAATGGTCTTTACCGAACAGTCTGTCCGGCTGATCGCATCCTGATGTCCGGCTTCACCTTCTAAGAGTACATACTGGATCTTACCATCCTGATTGCGATCCACCTCCGGATGATTCTTTATATATTCCGCAGCAATCTCACCCTGCATCTCGCCGGACTGTGCTGCATCACATCCAACATAATACAGCCTATCCCATTGCAGCAGATCCTCTCTTACCGGCTCTCTGTTAAAGAAAATCACCGGAATATTATTCTGTCTTGCGAGTCTTATAATATTTGACGGAGCAGTTCGATCGACCAGATTTACACAAAGTACATCGCATCCGGCATCGATCATTTCCTCCACCACTTCATCCTGTTCCTGCTGACTGTTATCTCCGCTTCTGACTGATACGATAACCTTCATATCACTTGCTTCTAATGCTTTCAGATCCTCCTTCAATATATCTGTCATCGCGTTGATAAACGGATCATCCGGCGTATATGTAACAACGCCGACCCGCAGAGTTCTGTCTTTCTGATTTTTCCTGCTGTCGCAGGATACCAGAGACATCATAACTGCCAATATGCATATACAGGCTATTATTTTTCTTGTTTTCTTTCTATTCATACGAATATAAAAACCTTTCTGTCTCTTCCGAAAACAGGTCATCCTTATAGATTACCCGTATCGCTTCTTCATGACTTTTTAATGTATATAATGGTCGTCCAAGTTCCTTTGCGATCTCATTTACACTCTCATAACCGATGCTGTACCCATCCGGTACAACAAGGCATTTAATCTTGTTGTAATCAAGCAGGGCAACGGATTTCATGCTTGTACCTACCCCATATATCTCTGCCCCTTTATAATACCCATTTTCAGCATTTTCACCGAGTGTATCAAGAGCTTCTGTATCCATAGCTGCTATATAATCCACCGCTTCCAGGGAATCCACCGCCTTACAGGTATCTTTACCGCTATTCTGATTATACGTCCAGACAATCTCACAGTTATATCCTGCAAGTGCATCGGTAAGTCCTTTTACACGGCTGACACTTGCCTCAGTCTCTTCCCGTCCGACAATCACTCCGACCTTCTTGCCTACCTGATTATCTGTATCATTTTTTATGATCTGCCTGCCGAGAGTATAGCCGATCTGATAGTTATCCGGCTTTATCGTTACAAATCCGGTCGATTCTGTGTCATCTGCCATATAAGCGTCCTCCGTTATCAGAACAAAGGTCTCTTTCTCCGCCTGCAAAGACGCAAGCATATCTTTTGTATCTGTTCCGGGAGCCGGACAGATGATAAATGCATCCACATCATTTTCAAGCTGTTCATCGATCAGCTCTTTTTCATCATCTGCACTTACGATCTCATCTGTATTACAGATGATCAAATGAATGTTATTTACCTGCGCAGACTGCTTCAGTCCATTAACCAGACCTTCCCATCTGGTATTACCGGAATCCGGAAGAATAACTGCCACACGTTTCTGTGGATTATCTTCCCGAAAGATCCGGTTGATAAATATGCCGGCAATGGCAACCAGGATCAGCTCTGCTATAAGGAAAGTAATTCTATTCCTCTTCATCTGTCACTCTCCCCTTTCTATAATTCTGTGTTTCAAGCTGTTCCCGATTCTCCTCTGTATATGGAATAGCCGGTATGTGGATCACAATCCTTGTACCCTCGTCCGGCTCACTGTAAACCTCCAGACCATATTCATTTCCAAACATCAACTGAATTCTGGAATGAACATTGATCAGACCGACACCTGAACCATGTTTTGGCACTTTGTTATTATCTTTTAATATATTCTCTACAATGTCCTCATTCATTCCCATACCATTATCTTCTACGGAAATATATATATCGTCGCCCTTTTTCTCTCCCCGGATCGTGATTTTGCCGCCGTCATCCTCATCCATATTCCCTACACCATAATAAATGGCATTTTCAAGAATCGGCTGAACGATCAGCTTTACTGTACAGTACTCATTAATCTCTTCATCAATATCAAATTCGATCTGAAAACGCTCCTTATATCGAACTTTTTGAATATTCATATAACTTCTGCTATGTTGGATCTCATCCGATATTCTGATCACCGTTCTGCCCTTTGACAAACTGATACGAAGCAGCTTTGCAAGCTCTGAGATCATAAACACCGCATCCAGATTCTTCTTTGCTTCTACCATCCATGTGATGGATTCCAGGGTATTGTAGAGGAAATGCGGATTGATCTGGCTCTGCAGCGCATCCATCTCACTCTTTCTTCGTTCCGTCTGTTCCCGTATGATCTCCTGCATCAAAGCTTCGATCTGTTCGTAGGATTTCTGAACGGAATATCCCAGATGACGGATCTCGGACGATCCACCGATGTAGATATCTGTCGGACCACCTGCCTCATATGCTTTGACTGATTCATTTAACTTCAGAATCGGCCTGGATATCTTCTTCGAAATAATACGGTTCACTCCTAAAAGCATCATCATAAGAATGATAACCGTTGTAATGATATAATACCGGAATCGGTTGATGCTCGCGATCTGTACACTTTCCGGAACTACACCGACCACCTTCCATCCGGTATAAGCAACACTGTTTACGATCACATTGCTTGTCCTGCCATTGACCGTAAGTTCATATGTTCCATCCTCATAGGTTGCTGCATCCCTGTATTCTTCTTTGAAATATCCTCTATCCATATCGGTTCCGCGGGGATGATAGATCATCTGACCATCACGGCTGCACAGGTAATAATAGATTCCATTTGACGCATCGTTGATCCGTGCCAATGTATCCTCTATCACCGAATATTTCATATCGACCAGAAGGACACCACTTCCCGGCTGCTCACCATCGTTGATATCAACCGAACGGCTGAGAGATACAACCCAGTAATATCGATATGTGCCATCGACAAACAGATTCTGGATATGCGGTATAGAGAAATGAATATTCTCGATATCTGCCTCTGCATCCTGATACCAGTCCTGCTCCGACGGTTCCACAGCATCCTTCTGTACCGCGACCGGTTCTGCCGTAAGAAGATTTCCTTTATCATCATATAACGCCATACTCTGGATCTTATCGGCATTAATCTCATATAACAGACTGAACTGCCGGTTAAAATCCCGACTGGAAATATCATATTCCTGAATAATATTATAATTTACCGCATTCGTAATCTGACGCACATTTAACAGATCCGCATCCAGCTTTTCAACAGTATTTTCCACCATATTTTCCGTATTCGTGACCGCTGTCTGCTTAATCGCCATCTTAAAACGATTATACAACAGCAGACCCATGATAACGGTTGTGATGATCGTCAGGGCAGTAAGCACCGTCATAATGATCGACTGAATATCAAAACCTATAAATCTGCCGTGATAAAACCACCCCCGAAGACGTCCGATAATAGAAATTTCATTTTTCTTCTTTTTATTCTTTCTTATATTCTTCAACACGCTTCCCCTTATTTATCCTTTATTTTTTCAGATGCTCCGTTCTGTATTTGGATGGCGATACCCCAAAACGCTTCTTAAATACATAACTGAAATAATTTGCATCAAGATAACCGACCCGCTCTGCAATCTGATAACTTTTCTCATTCGTTTCGAGAATCAGTTCTGCCGCATGATCCATCCGGTAATCGGTCAGATATGTTACAAATGCTTTTCCTGTCTCTTTTTTAAATACACTGGAAAAATAAGAATTCGATACTCCAAGTGCCGAGCACACGGTATCCAGGGAAAGATTCGGCTCCATATACCTGTCATGCACCAGATTCTGCGCATCCGTAACCATACGCCTCGATGTACTGTTTCTGGCATTTTTCAGCTCCTCACTGATGGCTTTTGCCGAATCGATCATCCATGCGGTTAATGTGCTTTCATCCATCTCCGGTACACGTTCGTATGGATTTCCGACATTACCGCAAAACTCATTAAAATCTATAAAATTATTAGCACAGAATCGATAAAATGCTCCCACCATCTCCATGATCGCAAGGTTATACTGGTTCACGGTCTGCGCATTATTATGAAGCTTCTCCACTTCCTTCCGCACCGACTGTTCAAGTGTCTCCGGTACTCCCAGATGAATAGCCTTGAACAGATCATGCATCTTTGTATCCTCCGGCTGGATCAGGATCTCCTGCTCCTTCGGTGCGATCTCACCAATATTGATCGCACGGCTCGTTCCATATAACACACGATAAGAAACTGCTTCTCTTGCTCCATCATAAGAAGAATTAATGCTGATCAGATTATCACAGACTCTTCCGATTCCCGCAGTCACAACAGCTCCCATAACACGATATGCCCATTTGCAGAATCGGTCACAGGCATCTGTAAATGCAACTACCATTTCTTCCGTTTCCAGTTCTATGATCATAAGTGCATTTCCCAGATATGTGAACATATGATTCTTCCATTCCGGTGCTAAACGATCCTTAATCTCATGCTCGACTGACATGGCAAGCAGCAATGGATTCATACCATCCGGAACATGATGCTCCGAGGTATGAAAGATCACACAGCAATAATACGGTCCTTTTATATCGATCTGATACGCATTCAAAAATTTCTCGCAATATTCTTCATTTACACGACCCTCGATCAACGAAACAAACAGATTCGTCTGAAGCACCGGAAGGGAATCCTTTAGATAATTCTCAAGCTTTGTTACATTCAGACGTTCTTCTCTCTCCTTATCCAGCGCCTTTTTCAATCGTTTCATACATTCCGTAAGCTCCAGAGCATTGATCGGTTTCAGCATGTATTCCTCTACTTCCAGATGAACCGCTTCCTTCGCATATTCAAACTCATCAAATCCTGTAAAAATGATGATATGGATATTCTGATATTCTTTATTCAATCTTCTGGCAAGCTCCAGTCCATCCATATATGGCATCTTGATATCCGTTATCACGACATCCGGCTGCTGCTTCTCCACAAGCTCCAGTGCTTTCACACCATTTGTCGCACTTCCAACGACTTCAAATCCTAATATATCCCAATGAATTCTCTGTTCGATCGCATCGATTACTTCCACCTCGTCATCGACGAGTACCACTTTATAATTATCCATATCTCATTCCTCTTTTATTCTTTCTATCTGTTCCTTATTATAACAAATCTACGTTCAGAATGAACCCCAAAATCCCGTTTTACCGTATATATCCCAAATAAAATAGCAGCGTACTCCTGATATTTTAAAAGCCGCCCCGTTCGGTCTGGAGCTTGCATCTGTCAGCCTGACAGAAAGCATATCAAAGACGAACGGAGCGGCTTTTGATTTATATCGTTTTTTTTGTGAGCGATTATTACATTTCCTTACTTCTTCTGTACATACTTGAGACAGTCAAGAGTTACAGCCGCAAGGATGATGATACCTTCGAAAATGAACTGAAGGTTTGTATCAATACCAAGGATTGTCAGTGAGTATGTTAATGATGTGAAGATAAGTACACCAGTTACAACACCGGAGATCTTACCGATACCACCTGTAAATGATACGCCACCAACTACACAGGCTGCAATGGCATCCATATCCCAACCCTGTCCATAAGCAGCACTACCGGAACCTACCATTCTGTTACATTCAAGCCATGAACCGAATCCGTAAAGGATACCTGCAAGGATGAATGCGCCAAGTGTTACTTTGAATACTGAGATACCTGAAACTGCTGCTGCTTCCGGGTTTCCACCTACAGCGTACAGATTCTTACCAAATGTTGTCTTGTTCCAGATGAACCATACAACAATGATTGCTACAATTGCCCAAAGAATAATAGATGGGAAGCTGCCAAATGTAGGGATGAACATGCTAGGGATTGAAGAATCAATCGCACCGAATGATACACCCTTTGTTGCGTATGTTACTAAACCAAAGATAATCAGCATGTTCGCCATGGTCGAGATGAAAGGATGCATCTTGTACTTCGCCATGAAGAAACCTGCGATACTTGCAAATACTGTTGTAAGAATTATACAGGCTACCAGTGCAAGAATTGCTCTAGGAGCGGCCGGAATATTTGAGAAATCAAAGATATGTCCGAATACGCCACCTGTGTTAGGGCCGTTATGCATGATGATAGTTGCTGTAACCATACCCATACCTACCATACGTCCGATGGAAAGGTCAGTACCTGTAAGTAAGATCAGACCGGCAACACCGAGTGCAAGGAACATACGAGGAGATGCCTGCTGTAAGATATTCAGGATATTGGTAACGGTTAATAACTGTGTATTCTTAACAATTGGTGTGATAATACAAAGTGCAATGAAGATCAGGATGATTACGATATACAGACCGTTCTTATAAAGGAACTGGGATGTATTAAATGTGTATTTGTAATTCTCGATCTTCTGAGCCTGCTTCTGACCAAATGTGTATTTGGACATCCGTAAGAGGTCGATCAGATGGAACTTATGTGCAAATGCATCATGCTTTCTGTCCTTGATCTCCTGTAATCTGGATTCATGAGACATCTGTGCATCAAACAATCTGTTCTTATATACATATTTCTCATCTTTGATCTCGTCTGCAGCGGACAGCTTGGCAAGTGTCTGTTCGTGCTCTGTCTTGATTGTTGCACGAACCTTCTCATAAGCTTCGTTTTCTGCTGCTTTTTCTGCCTCGCAGCTTGCAACTACTTTATCATAGTATTTGCTGTTATAATTCTCGGAAAGGTACTTTTCTGCTTCTGCGATCAACTTGGATACCTTATCCTTGTTTGCTGCTTCCACACTCTTTGCTTTTTCCAGTCCGGCTTTTGCTGCTGCAACTGCTTTTGTTCTCTCATCCTTTGATAAGTTCTTGTCTTCCTTCGCAATTGCGATCTGGTTCTTATAGCTCTGAACCTTGTCAGATCCGTCTACACGGAGTGCATCGATCTGTGACTGTATTTTTCCTACATATTCATCAATCGGCTTTAAAAGCGCTGCTTCTGCATCAGCCGAAAGGATCTTACTTTTATCTGCCATAACCAAAACTCCTCTCTATTACAAATATTTCGCACTAAGTCTTAATAATTCTTCCTGGTTGGTCTCTTTTGTATTTACAATTCCTGCAAGATGACCGTTCGACATAACACCGATACGGTTTGTGATACCAAGGATCTCAGGCATCTCTGAGGATACAACGATGATCGTTTTACCCTGCTTTGCCATGTTGATGATCAGTTCATAGATCTCGTACTTGGCTCCTACATCAATACCTCTTGTAGGATCATCCATCATAAATACGTTAGGCGAACGCTCCAGCCATTTACCGAAGATAACCTTCTGCTGGTTACCACCGGAGAGGTTTGCGATCATATCATCCGGTCCCATACATTTTGTATGCATGACCTTGATCTCCTCTGCGGTTGCACGAACCATATCGTCATGGCTAAGTGCGATTCCGCTCTTATAGTGATTCATATTTGCAATTGTTGTATTAAATGTGATATCTGCTTTCAGGAAAAGTCCGTTTGCTTTTCTTTCCTCTGTGATCAGGGCAAAACCATGATCCATGGCATCCTTTGGTGATGAGAAGTTCATCATCTTGCCGTTATAAAGTACATTTCCTGCTGCTCTTGTACGCATACCGAATATGGTTTCAAGGAGCTCTGTACGACCTGCACCTACCAGACCATACAGTCCGAAAATCTCACCCTTCTTAACATCAAATGTGATGTTCTGGAGCTTTGGTGCATACTTTGTTGACAGGTTCTGTACGGAGAGAACTGTCTCACCGGGCTCATTGTCTACAGGTGGAAATCTATTGTCAAGAGAACGACCAACCATTGCGGAGATCAGTTCGTTCATGTTTGTGTCCTTACTGTCTTTTGTCATTACCAGACTACCATCTCGAAGAACGGATATCTGGTCACAGATCTCGAAGATCTCATCCATTTTATGTGATATATATATCAGGGAAATACCCTGTTCTTTTAACTGTCTCATCATCTTGAACAGCTTTGCAACCTCAGGTGCTGTCAGTGAAGATGTCGGCTCATCAAGTACAATTACTTTTGAGTTGTAAGAAATAGCCTTTGCAATCTCACACATCTGACGCTGCGATACTGACATTTTCTTCATCGGCTGTGTCAGATTTACGGTAATACCGAGCTTTCTGAACAAATCTGAAGCTTCTTTTTTCATTCTGCCCTCATCGATCACACCGAGGGAATTCTTTGGGTAACGTCCCAGGAACAGGTTGTCCACAACGCTTCTTTCAAGACACTGGTTAAGCTCCTGATGAACCATTGCAACTCCGTTTTCAAGGGCATCCTTTGGACCTGAGAAGTTTACTTCTTTACCATCTAATATTATAGTTCCTTCGTCCTTCTGATAGGTTCCGAAGAGACATTTCATCATTGTCGATTTTCCGGCACCGTTCTCACCCATAAGACCCATGATCGAGCCCGGTTTCACATTCAGGTTGATGTGATCCAGAACCTTGTTTCTACCGAATGATTTGCTCATGCCCTGAATCGATAAGATGTATTTATTCTTATCTTCTGCCATATCTCTACTTCCCTTTCTTAGTAAAAGAAGGGTATCAAATCTTGTATCTGACACCCCTCTGAGTTAAATCATTATTGCCTGCCGATCCGTTATCTTATTTGTTAAGAAGTGTTGTGTATGATGCTGCATTATCTGTCTTAACCATGTTGATCGCAAATGCGTCATATTCGCCTGGGTTACCAAGACGGTTTGTAATGTTAGACTCTGTCTGACCATCACCACCGATGTAATCTACTTTCAGGTTGAGCAGATCATCGTAGTTCTCAAGAAGTGGCTGGTATGTTGAGCTTAAGAAGTTATCTGAAGCGTTGTAAATATCAAGCCATACTTTCTTTGTTGGGCTCTTGCTTGAATCAAGCTGTTTTGAAACCTTGTCATAAACCTTTGTTGAATCTGTGAAATCCTGATAGTTTTCAGCAGTTACTGCTACGTTTAATGCGTAGTATGATCTTTCTTCTTCGCTGTATCTGTAATCTTCACCTTCTGTTAAGCAGTTACCGGCTTCATCTGCTGTACCGATACCTGTATCAACGTCTACACCATCAAGTGCGTTACGAAGAACTCTGAGTGTTAAGTAAGCCTGAACATCTGCATGCTGTGAAATTGTTCCGCCGTAACCTTCTGCAATAGCTGCTACTGCATCGCTGTTAGCATCGTATCCAAATGTAGGAACCTTGTTATCCTTTGCCCATGCATTGAACATTGACATTCCCATACCATCGTTATTTGAAACAACTACATCAATCTGATCACCGAATGAAGCTGTCCATGTTCCAATAGCGTTTCCTGCTGTTGCTGCATCCCATGTAGCACCTGCTGAGTTCTTCATTTCCTGTGAAGCAAGCTCACGGATTGTATATGTCTTACCATCTACATCAAGCTTTGCATCCTGAACAACTTTTGCTGATCCGTCTACGTTTGTACCTGCAGGTGTTGAATCAACTGCACCATCTGCATCAACTCCTGTGCCAAGTGCTGAACGAACACCACGAGTACGAGCGATTGAGTCATTGTGTCCGATATCACCGATTGCTAAAACGTATCCGATAACGCCATCACCGTTACGGTCGATTGTTGCTGCATTTGCTTTGATATAATCAAGTACCATCTGGCCCTGAAGCTCAGCACCCTGATTAGCATCGAAGCCTACATAATAAGTATCTTTGTTGAAGCTTAATGCTTCCTTATCAAGTTCTCCTGTTGAGCTGTTGGATGGCTGACGGTTGAACCAGCAAAGTGGCTTATCCTTGTTTGCAACTCCGCTTGAGCTGCTTCCGCCTGATCCGCCTGATCCGCCTGATCCACATCCTACCATTGATAATGCAAGTGTTGCTGCTGCAACGACAGCTATAATTTTTTTCTTTCTCATATTTCATTCCTCCTGTTTGTACATTTTGTTTATTTTTCGCTCTGTCTCATTGACTAAATTCATTATAATGTGACAAGCAGAAAGAAAGAATAGAATATTTTTGGATTTATTAGCAATTTTTTTGGATTTATTAATATTTTTATGTTTATTTTGACGAACAGGTTTGTCTGTTCTAATAATAATTCATATATTAGTTTACTTTTCTTTGTAATATAACTGACAATGGCAGTATCCCTCAAACTCCGGATCATTGATCTGATCCCGGAATTCCTTACAGATACATTTATTCTCCGGTATTTTTTCAAGCCTGCACGGACAATATCCATTCTTCCTTTTTAGTCCTTCTTTTACAGCTGCAACTATTTCTGTATTATCATTTAATCGTACTTTTCCCATAATTAAGCCTCCATTGATCCGGGTTCTCTTGATATTTTCAGTCTATCATGAAGCAGCTCCACATTCTACAACAGATTTTAATTTTTTGCATCCGCTACATGAAATGTCACTATATGCGCATGAAATATCCGTCGATTTGATCAGAACTATGCTATAATGAACTCAGGTCAATGAGTACGCCTGTACAAATGACGATCAACGACCGGCTTATCATATATTTGTTAAGCCATGATAAGGAGTAGATTTTTTGATACATATAGCGATTTGTGACGACAGCAAACAGGAACGGCAGATACTGGCAGCGCTTTTCAAACGATATCAGGAGCTTCATGCCACACCGCTTCAGATTCATATATTTCAAAATGGCTTCTCATTACTGGATGCCATCGATCAAGGAAAACGATTTGATATTACGATCCTGGACATTTTAATGCCAGGAGAAAACGGAATTGAGATTGCGAGAAATATCAGAGCTTCCGGAACAGATACCGAGATCATATTCCTGACAAGTTCTCCGGAATATGCGGTAGACAGCTACGAAGTAAAAGCCCAGAACTATCTGTTAAAACCGGTAACCGAAGAAAAATTTTTTGCCTCCATAGATTCCATTCTTGCCGAACTGGATGAGAAAGATACCGCAAGCTTCATCATTTATACAACAGAGAAGCAGTACAGCCGGATCCGGGTATCCTCTCTGGTCTATGGTGAGGTCACACACAGAACCATCACCTTACATCTGGCAGATCAGACCATGATCTCTGCCGTAATGACCTTTACGGAATTTCAGGATATTCTGAAAACCTATCCGGACTTTATATATCCACACCGTTCTTATGCGGTAAATATGAATTACATTCAATATGTTACGAAAAGCGATATCATCCTGACAGACGGTCAGAAGATTCCGCTTTCCAGAAATAACTACACGAAGATTTCGGAACAGTTTTTAAATTTTGCCTATACAAACTCTTTTGGGAAATAATAAGGAGACAATGATATGAGTTTTCTCTGCGACAGTATTTATTTTATTACCGTATTCCTCTTTGGTACAGTAGCAAGCGTATGTTTTACCGGTGTTCCTTTTAATCGGAAAAACATACTCACTCTGTCTGTTTTCTGTGCCCTCGACGGAATACTTCAGATCATTTCTTTCGCAGTCTTCGGACAGGAGATTTCCCGAGGGCTGTATCCGGTCGTTGTACATCTTCCGTTGGTGCTTTTTCTCTGGCTGATATACAAATGCTCATGGATCACTTCGATTGTCAGTGTCTTGACTGCCTATATGTGCTGTCAGATCCCTCTCTGGTGCGGACTGGCGGTTCGCTTATTTTCTGACAATAAGATCATCTATACGATCGTTTATGTAGGATGTGCCTTTGTAACCTTTTATTTCCTATACCACTATGAATCAAATCTGGCGCAGCATTTTATGCCAAAAGCAAATAAATCCGTCTATATTCTTGGCATCCTTCCTCTCTGCTACTATCTTTTCGATTATGCCTCTACGATTTATACCAATATGCTTTATACCAGCAACGAATTTGTAGTTCAGTTTATGCCGTCCATTTGCTGCATTTTTTATTTTGTTTTTATCTTTTATTATTATCATAAACTGGAAGAACAGGAACAGGCAGAACGCCTGGCAGAATCTCTTCATATGCAGCTTACACATGCTGCCATTGATCTGAATCATATGCGCACCATGCAGACACAGGCAGCCTCCTACCGTCATGATATGCGCCATCATTTTACTTATTTGCAGGCACTTGCAGGAACCGGGAATCTGGATAAGATTCAGGAATATATACAAACCGCCCAATCCGACTTAGATGCGATCACTCCAAAACGCTTCTGTTCAAACGAGCTGATCAATCTGCTTCTGTCCGCCTATGATACCAAAGCGGAATCAGAGGGCATCTCCCTGCTGGTTCAGGCTTCTATCCCTGCGGAACTCCCTCTGTCCGACACAAAGCTATGTGCGATTCTGTCAAATGCTCTGGAAAATGCGCTCCATGCATCGATCGAAACAGAGGAAAAATTCATACAGGTTCAGCTCGCCGAACGGAATCAGACGCTTCTGATCCAGATCAGCAATCCGTTTATCGGAACGGTTGCTTTTGAAAATGGATTGCCTGTCTCCACACAGGCAGGACATGGATTCGGAACTAAGAATATTGCTGCGATCGCAGACTCCTATCACGGTCAGTTCCAGTTCTTTGCAAAAGACGAGATCTTCACCGTCAGAGTATTACTGCCGCTGGTAGAAACCTGATACTTCTTACTCTGTCCGTCCGAAAAGCTCATATATGATCACATCACGCTATGATCAGCAGCCAGCCATCATTCTCAGCTTCATTTTTCCATTTTACAAACAAATATACAATATAGAAATAGCCATGCAACTATTTTCTTTGTTCATCATTTTCCTTCGAACTGCCTTCATTTGCCTTTGCCATCCGTATGAGTTTTTCAAAGGATTGAGCAAAACGTAAATCATCATCTTCTGTACGTTTTCTCGGTCCTTTCATATGATGCTTGTGACAACTTCGCCTTGCTTTCTTGTTAAGATGCCGTTCCATCAGCATCTGGTCAATATTTTCATTTGTATACCACTTACCGGATTGATGAATGGCATATGCCCCTTTACCAAGTGCCATAGCAGCAACGCCATAATCCTGTGACACTACGATATCCCCTTTATGGCATATGCTGATCAGCTTATAATCTACTGCATCCGCACCGGCACCAACCACTATAACTTCACTGTAATCAGAATACAGCACATGGTTCGTGTCACACAAAAGTGTAGTTGGTATATTATATTTTTCTGCGATCGTCTCAACAATGTCCACTACCGGACACGCATCTGCATCAACAAATATCTGCATTATTATTTCTCCATCTAAATCATCCTTATCAGCCTTCACCCACTTAAGAAAAGCCTTATTCGCAAAATCAAATACGCCTAATAAAATGCACAGAAAGATTACACTATATTTAATCCAATTTTTTTACAAATGCCTTAATCATAAATGCACAGAAATACGGAAACGTATATATATTGTTTACATATCCAACATTAAAATCACCAAGCTTAATTCCGTTTTTTATATCACTGTAATTTTCATTTTTTATCAGCGAAAACAAAGATTTTGATCTGGCGTTGTTTGATTTAACTTCTACCGGCAGCAACTCACTTTTTGATCTGACAAAAAAATCTTCCTCTAAAGTTGAGTTTTCTTTTTTATAGTAAAATAACCCCAATTTCTGTTTAATAAAGGCTTCAGCTACAAAATTTTCATATAACGCACCCTTATAAACACCAAGGTTCTTATTTACACGTAAATCCTCCTGCGCTTCTTCATCAAGTGCAGAAATCAGTAATCCCGTATCCGGATAATACAACTTAAATTTTCCTTCATCTACATTTCCTTTAAGTGGCAGCTCAGGATACCCAAGGCACTGACACTCTATAATAACTCCTGCATCAATTAACCATTCAATGCAACCGGTATATTCCCTTGATCTGGCATTTTTATCTATTTTATTAAACTGAAACTTCTTATTTTCTTTCGCTAACTGAGAGGGCACACTTCTATATACACTTATGATTTTTGCCTGATCCAGCCCTTCTGCATATTTACGAACATCCTCCTCATAATCAAGCCTGATCTGTTCTTGCACAGCAGTCGATCCGGAAAATGTACCTGTTTCTATATACCCTCTGATTACATCCGGCATTCCACCTAATACACAGTAATCCAGAAACAACGCCTTATACACATTTAACTCCGTTTCGTTAAATGGTTTGAGCTCAATCATATGCCTTAAAATGTCATCTATGTGTTCCTGCGTATATCCTTTTGCCCACAAAAATTCTTCAAAGTCCATAGAATACATTTCATAATCCGTTTTGTTTCCAACGCTATTACTATGAATCTTCTTATAATTAATCCCAAGCATAGAACCACTGCAAATAATATCGAACCTTCTGTCTATATTAAATGATTTCAAACATGTGGCTACATCCGGATATTCCTGTATTTCATCAAAAATTATAACTGTCTCCCCTGGAACAAATTTCAAATTTGGATCAACCAAAGAAATATTCTTTATTACCGTGTCTACATCATAGCCATCACTTACAATTGCACGAAATCTTTTATCCAACACAAAATTTATATATACAATATTTGCATAGACATTACCTGCAAAATGTAATATAGACTCTGTTTTTCCAATCTGTCTTGCACCTTTTATGATTAATGGTTTATGCGATATATCTTCTTTCCAATTCAATAAAAAGTCATCTATTTTTCTCTTAAAATACATACTTCCACCTCCTCACAGAATACTATATCACATAATTATAGCTTTTACTAACTTCTTTTTCACATTTTATGAGCGTATATAATTATTAAAATCACATTTTATTATTGTATTCTGCCTGTATCACAAATGGGACCCATTTACTGCTGCGTCCCTGCTCGCTTATTTATTTTTCTCCCTATCCTTTTTTTCTTTGATTTTCTGCAATATTTCTAAATATCTTTCTTGAGATAAGATAGGTTTATCATCCATTAATTTTATTATTTCCTTAAGAACACACGCAAAATCATTAATCTCTGTTGTTTTCCCTTCAAATACCCGTACAAAAACGCCTTCATTCTTTAAAAAGCACACCACTTCTCCATCACCATTAATTTCCCCAATTATAACCAATCCTTCTGGTACATATTCAGAATGGAATTCATTCGGTCCCCAAAATGTTGCTGTATTACCTGCTATACGACATTTTCCTGAAAATCTAAGCCACTCCTTATATGATCCTGGTATTTTCGCTCTGTTTCTCTCCTCCCAATTTATCATCTCTTCTTCCTAATAATATGTGGTATATATGATTATTTTTTTGTTCACCAGCCACATATTATAGGAAATGGAATTATGAGTCAATGCAATTTTGAATGGTTATACTGTCCAAATGTTAGATTGTACAAAAAAGAAGGCCGGAAACTCTCCGGCCTTCAGGGTTAAGGGAAAATTTTATGTGAAAAATTGTAGTACACTTACTTTACTGCGAGTCTCTCAAATGTCTCGCTCTCTTCAGGAATCGATCTGAGTCCTCCGCGCTTCTCGACACACAGGCTCGCCACCGCATTTCCATATCTTGCAAATTCTTCAAGCTCGTCTATACTGAATTCCTCCAGGCTCTTGTCCGCCCTTATAAGCTGCGATACAAATGCCCCCCAGAACGAATCTCCAGCTCCGGTTGTGTCGACCACATGGCTGACAAATCCAGGAACTTTTCTGCTGCCATCCCTACTGCATATCAGCACACCCTCACTTCCCAGGGTGACCGCAACAAGTCTGACGCCTGTTCCAAGGAGATACTCCGCAGCCTCCTTCGGATCTTCAAATGGTGTGAGGAGTGCCGTCTCCTCATCCGAAAGCTTCATTATATCTACAAACGGGAGAATACTCTTCATTCTCTCCATCGCATTTTCTCTGTTGTCCCACAGCGGCTCTCTGTAATTTGGATCATAGGATATCACCGCTCCGTATTTTCTCGCCTCTTTCACCGCCTGGAATGTGGTGGTTCTGGCCGGTTCATCCGTGAGAGACAGCGAACCTATATGGAACACCTTTGTGTCTCTTAGCAGCTCGGCATCCACTTCCTTGTAACAGAGCATTGTGTCCGCTCCCGGCTTTCTGGCAAATGAGAATTCACGCTCTCCGTTCTCATCCAGAGTGACAAATGCCAAAGTGGTAAATACCGTGTCATCGACAACTATACCTCTGGTATCTATCCCTGCCTGCTTTGCCGTCTCAATAAGGAAATTGCCATGCATGTCATCCCCGACCTTTCCTATAAACGCGGTCTTAAGTCCGGCCTTGCTGACTGCCGTGAGCATATTTACCGGAGCGCCTCCGGGATTCTGCTCGAAGAGCTTCATCCCGGAATCAGTGCTTCCGGCAGGGGTAAAGTCTATCAGGAATTCACCAAGAGCCACAACATCATATTTCTTTTCCATGTTGGATCCTCCTTGTGAATTTTACTTTCCTGTGATCTCTATGTCATAGAATTCTACTCTTGCATCCTGTGCCAGAAGTCCTGTCTCAAACTCAGGCTTTGCATATATCCTGTATGTAAATGCCACCTGTTCTCCGACAAATACCTCCACCATATCATGGTCAACGATGATCTTCACATCTATCTCGCTGCCCTCTGTTATGTCAAATGTCTTCTCGCACACTCTGACTCCATCAGGGCCCGGCTCCGTTGCAGGAGGCACAGCCTGACAGGACTGAACCCAGAACGGGTCAACTCCCATAGGAAGATTTACCAATGACACTCTCTGCATGGCCACATCGAACTCAAGGAGAAGGCATCCGCTTGCTTCCTTGTCTGACTTGAGCAGTATACCGAAATGGTCATACACCTCTCTAGGCATGATCTTGCACTTCAGCATGTAGCTCTCCTCGTTGTGTCCAAGGAATCCGTATGTACATGTGCTTACTGAATCCATCTCAACCAGTCTGTCTCCGTGAAGCTTTGCATTTCCAAGTACAGGGATGTAATCCCATGCCACAGGCTTCTCAAATACATGCTCATATTCCTTTGGAAGCTTTACGTCAAGTCCTCCATCCGCTGTGGCAACTACCTCGTGCGGCACGCAGAAGGTTCCGCCCCAGTACCATTCACCTCTGTCGCTTCTGTCTGCTCTGTCGTGAGCCCAACCGAAGTAGAAGCGTCTGCCGTCATCATCCTGCATGGACTTGGCTGCGTAGAATCTTCTTCCGCCTATGCCATCCTTCTTTGGCTTTCTCCATGGGCCAAATGGTGACTTTGCAACTCTGTATATTGTATTTACATATTCTGAGAATCTTGAGTATGAGAGATACCAATTGTCTCCCATCTTGTACATCTCAGGGCACTCAGGACAGTTGGTGTGTCCCGGTGAATATATCGGTCCGTAATATTCCCAGTTGACCAGATCCTTTGATCTGTAGAGAACTATACATCCTCTTCTGGTTATCGGCATATCCAACCTTCTCGCTGATATGAGGATCCAGTAACATTTGTCCTCCTCATTGTAGAATACATATGGATCTCTCCAGTCAAGCTTCTCGTAAAGCTCTATCATAGGTGTGATGACCGGATTGGCTGCATCCTTCACCCATGTGATTCCATCGTCGCTTGTAGCGTGGCATATGGTCTGCTGATACTCTGCGGTGAGGCAGTAGCCTGTATAGAATGCATGGTATTTGCCCTCGCCGTATATGACTGATCCAGTCCATACTCCTGATGCATCCGGCTCGTCGCCCTCGCCCGGATAGAGCGCTGTAGGAAGTTCCTCCCAGTGCACCAGATCATCTGATACACTGTGGCTCCATGTTGTTCTGAGTCTTGCCGGGTACACTGTTGTTCCCGGAGGGGAAGTCAGTGAGAATATATGATATTTGCCCTCGTGGTAGAAAGGTATTGCATCTCCCGTGGAATCCGCGAAGGACATCTTTCTAAAAATCTCCATATTATCAGTCCTCTCTTTCTACTAGTTTGCTGCAAGTTTCTTCTTTTTGAGGAGCTCAAGCTTGCCCTTCTGTCCATCAAGGAGTACCGCACATGCGATGATGAGACCCTTGATGATGAGCTGCCAGTATGATGACACTCCGATAAGGTTAAGACCATTTGAGATGATTCCGATGACCATGGCACCAAATACTGTTCCACTGATCCTTCCTTTACCACCTGTCATAGAGGTTCCGCCAAGTACACAGGCTGCGATGGCATCAAGCTCGTATCCGCTTCCAACTGAAGGCTGGCCTGAGTACATTCTTGAACAGAGTACAAGTCCTGCGAATGCTGAGAGAAGTCCTGATATTGTAAACACTATGATCTCTATCTTCTTGATAGGTACACCTGAAAGTCTTGCGGCCTCGCGGTTACCACCTATCGCGTATACGTATGTTCCGAACTTTGTCTTACTGAGGATGAAGCTGAACAGTATGATGAGCACTACCATGTACACTACCGGAAGTGGAATCACATTGAACAGATATCCTGTACCGATCTCGATGAAGAGCTTGTTTGTGATACGTGTTGACTGTCCACCTGTGTAGACATAAGCTATACCACTTGCTATATTCATCATGGCCATTGTGATGATGAATGCAGGCACCTTGAAATTGGCTACTATGAAACCACTTACAAAGCCAGCCGCTGTGCCGACCAGAAGGCCTGCTGCTATTGCTACGCCGAGAGGAAGTCCCTGATTAACTATAAAACCTACGGTTAGAGTTCCCGACATAGCTACTATCGATCCAACTGACAGGTCAATGTGACCAAGTATGATTATGAGTGTCATTCCAAGTGCTATGTATGTGTTGATCGATATCTGTCTAAGCACTGATATGATGTTGTTGGTCGTTAAAAACTTGTCTGTGGCAAGTGCTACGGCCACACACATGATTATCAGAACCACTATGATTCCTATGTTGCCCTTGACTATGGATGTCAGGGGATTGTTTTTTAATATAGAAGTTGCTTTTGAATTCTTCTTTGTCTCGCCCATATTATTCGATACCTCCTGCAGCGTATTTCATTATCTCTTCCTGTGAGAGCTCGTCCTTTGACAGCTTCTTCACGAGTTTTCCGGCTCTGACCACACATACGTTGTCACACATGTTGATGATCTCAGGAAGCTCACTGGATACCATGATTATCGCTATGCCTTCCTTTGCCAGTTCATTGATTACTGTGTATATCTCAAATTTTGCATTTACATCAACGCCTCTGGTCGGCTCATCCAGAATGAGCACATCCGGCTTGGTTGCAAGCCATTTGCCCAGAACTACCTTCTGCTGATTTCCACCTGACAGGCTGCCCGCCTCGATCTCAGGTGACGCCGCCTTGATCCGCAACCGCTTTGAATAATGGTCTATGACCTCACCGCGCTTTTTCTCGCTTATGGCGATTCCATTCATATAGAATCTGAGGGATGAGAGTGTTAGGTTGAACGCCACGCTGTTGCCGAGCACCAGTCCCTGCTTCTTTCTGTCCTCAGGAACCAGGGCTACGCCTGACTTGATCGCCTGCATCGGATTCTTGAAGTGTACCAGCTTTCCGCCGAGTATCACCTCGCCTGATGTAGGCTGTGTGGCACCAAATACCGCCTCCATGATCTCGCTTCGTCCGGCACCGACCAGACCTGAGAATCCCAGGATCTCACCCTTGTGTACCGAAAAACTTATATCTTCAAAGACACCTGTCTGTGAAAGGTTCTTTACCTCCAGAGCAACCTCTGCCTTGTCCATGTCACAGTAATCCCTGGCATAGAAGCTCTCCAGATCTCTTCCTACCATCATCGCAACCAGCTCATTCGGGTTGGTCTCAGATGTCTTTTTTGTTCCTACGTATGCACCATCCCTGATGACGGTAACTCTGTCAGATATCCTGAAGAGCTCCTCCATTCTGTGGGAGATGTAGATTATACTTACCTGTTTCTTTCTGAGATTCTCAATGATCTCAAATAACTGCTCCACCTCTTCATTTGAGAGTGATGAGGTAGGCTCATCCATAACTATGATCTTACCGTTGAATGAGACCGCCTTGACGATCTCCACCATCTGCTGCTGTGCGATGGTCAGATTCTCTACTATCGTGTCTGCTTTTATATTCACACCGAGGGACGATATCATCTCCTCTGCTCTTCTGTTCATCTCTGCAAAGTC
>ERZ1027047.149-NODE-149-length-41617-cov-7.429671_pt1 | contig 41617 bp, 29 predicted proteins | sample MGYA00519286_ERZ1027047 | MGnify/ENA primary metagenome ERZ1027047 (study PRJEB26926, sample SAMN06164592) | human gut metagenome | biome: ENVO:00009003; feature: ENVO:2100002; material: ENVO:00002003 | host: Homo sapiens | place: USA | collected 2012 ... | reverse complement strand
ATGCTATAATTATACATACTATAAAATTTATGAGAGGGTATTGCTATGCGAATAACTGGAGGAAGAAAAAAGATTCGTATAGGTGATTTGCTTGTTGAAGCGGGGGCTATTACGGAAGAAGAGCTTCAGGAGGCACTTGCCTATCAGAAGGAAAATGGTGGACGTATCGGTAATGTAATCATGGAGCTTGGCTTTATCAGCCAGGAACTGTTGATCACAGTATTGACGACACAGATGGGAATTGATTACATTGAGCTGAAAGCCTGCAAGCTGGATGAAGATTTGTTGAAACAGGTACCGGAAAACTTAGTCAACAAATATAAGGCAATCCCGATTGGATATGATGAGAATAATCCGAATATCCTGCGAGTGGCAATGGTAGATCCAATGGATTTAAATGCTATCGATGATATCGGTATTGCGACAAATACACAGGTAGAACCATTGCTTGCCATGGAAGATGATGTCATGGAGGCAATTGGTAAATATTATGGTAATGCACAGGCGATGGAGGCTGCTGAACAGTACCGTAAGGAGATGCAGGAGAACGGCGTCAATGATGCGGATGAAGAGGCGCTGAATGAGGATATCGAGAATTCTCCAATCGTACTTCTGGTAAAACAGATTATCGAGGGTGGTGTCAGACAGAGAGCTTCCGATATACATATCGAACCGCTGGAGAGTAGCGTTCGAGTTCGTTACCGTATTGATGGTGCGTTGAAGCATGTTATGACCTACGATATTGGACTTCTGGCAGGTATCAGTGCCCGTATCAAGATCATCGGCGGTATGGATATCGCAGAGAAACGTAAACCACAGGATGGTCGTATCACAATTATGGTTGACCGGAGAGAGTACGATGTCCGTGTATCTATCCTTCCAACTGTATATGGTGAGAAAACCGTTATGAGACTTACTTCCAAGGACGGTCTGACGAAACCGAAGAGCGCGCTTGGATTTGGACCAAAGGAATTAAAGGTATTTGATGGTATCCTGAGTAACCCACATGGAATCATCCTTGTAACAGGACCAACCGGTTCCGGTAAATCAACTACACTGTATACATCATTGAGTGAGTTAAATACCGAAGATGTAAATATTATCACGGTAGAAGATCCTGTCGAGGCAAATATCGACGGTATCAATCAGGTTCAGGTAAATGTAAAAGCAGAGATGACTTTCGCGGCAGCCCTTCGATCTATCCTCCGTCAGGATCCGGATATTATTATGATCGGAGAGATTCGAGACAGTGAGACTGCACAGATTGCTGTTCAGGCGGCTATCACCGGACATTTGGTAGTATCCACATTGCATACAAACTCAGCCGCATCTACGGTTACACGTATCATCGATATGGGTATTGAACCTTATGTAGCGGGCGATGCGTTGGTGGGTGTTATTGCACAGCGACTGGTTCGTAGACTTTGCAGCTCTTGCAAACAGGCAAGATTAGCAGAACCGGAAGAAAAGAAAATTCTTGGTGTCAAACCAGAGGATATGGATGATGATGTCATCATCTATGAGCCGGTTGGTTGTCCACTTTGTGGAGATACTGGTTATGCAGGGCGAATCGGTGTGTATGAGATGATGCCGGTATCGAAAGCACTGCAGGCAGTTATCTCCAAGGGTGCTACGGCGGATGTCATTGAAAAGCAGGCGTTGTCAGAAGGCATGCTTACTTTGAAGATGGGTGCAGCACAACATGTATTGAACGGTATTACGTCGATTAGTGAGATGAAGAAGATTACATATGAGACGGGTGATGAATATTAAAACTATAATATAAAAGAGGGAGAGAAAAGAACATGATAGACATGAAAGAACTTCTGGCATTCGCCGTAGAACAGAATGCATCCGATATCCATATTGCGGTAGGTATCCCGCCGAAACTTCGTATCAACGGTCGGTTGACAGAGGTAGAACTTCCGGCAATGACACCGGCAGATGCAGCAGAAGCAATTGGTTCGACGATGCATGATCGTCATAAGCAGATCTTAAAGGAACGAGGAGAGGTCGATTTTTCCTTCGCATCTCCAGAAACTGGTCGATTCCGTGTAAACGTATTTATGGATCGTGGAAATATGGCGGCTGCCTACAGAAAAGTCGATACCATTATTCCTAGACCGGATCAGTTAGGAATTCCAGAGGCAGTTGTACAGTTATATAAGAAGAAAAGAGGCTTGGTGCTTGTAACAGGACCAACCGGTTCCGGTAAGTCGACAACGCTTGCTTCTATTATTAATAAAGCAAATGAGAATCTGACCGATCACATCATTACACTGGAAGATCCAATCGAGTATATCCACAAACATAAAAAATCAGTTGTAAACCAGCGAGAAGTTGGTATGGATACACTCTCTTATGCAAATGCACTTCGTGCAGCCCTCCGTGAGGATCCGGATATCATCCTTGTAGGAGAGATGCGTGACCTGGAGACGATCTCAACAGCAATTACGGCTGCTGAGACTGGACACCTGGTATTTTCCACACTGCATACAATTGGTGCGGCATCTACAATCGACCGTATCATTGACGTGTTCCCAACACATCAGCAGCAGCAGACACGTATCCAGTTGGCGATGATTCTGGAAGGGGTTATCTCGCAGGCACTGATTCCGACGGCAGATGGACATGGGCGAGTAGCGGCGTTTGAGGTTATGCTTGCCAGCCCGGCAATTCGAAGTCTGATTCGTGAGCAGAAGAACCATCAGATTCAGTCTACAATTCAGACAAGCCGTGCACAGGGTATGATCACGTTGGATGATTATATTTTGGATTTGTATAAGAGTGGAACAATTACCAGAGATATGGCACTTGTGTACGCACAGGATCAGGTTGCGATGAAGAAACAGATGTAACGTTTGTGCAAGTTTCACAAAATTAAAAAAATTTATTGAACTTTATTGCAAAAAACTATCAAATAGAGTAGTATCAGTATATAAATTGTTCATAAAATGTTCATTTTTTAGAAAAATAAGAGGTCGGAGGAGTTAAAATGGCACAATACAATTACAAAGCCATGGACAAAAACGGCAAGGCGAAAAAAGGCTCGATAGAGGCAATTAACCTTGACAAGGCAAAAGAAAAGCTGAAGTCCGAAGGACTGATTGTCCAGGATATAAAAGAACAGGGCGCCGGAAAAAAGGGAGGCGGCAAGAAAGTCAAAGATAAAGACTTGGCAGTGTTCTGCAAACAGTTCTCGGCAGTTCTGAATGCAGGTGTTACGATTATCAGCGCATTGGAAATGATGTCAGAGCAGCTGGAAAACAAAACTTTGAAACGCGCATTACAGGAAGCGCAGGCATATGTACAGAAGGGTGGTACACTGGCGGATGCATTCAAACTGAATCCCAAGGTATTCCCACCGATTATGATTAACATGACAGCAGCTGGTGAGATGTCCGGTAATTTGGAAATCTGTTTTGATCGTTTGACGACACACTTTGAAACAGCAAATGCATTGCATTCAAAGGTAAAAGGTGCAGTTACATATCCAATCGTCATCTTGATTGTCGTTGTAGCGGTTGTGGCAGTGTTACTGGTCGGCGTTATCCCACAGTTTTCGCAGATGTTTGATGATTTGGGGTCAGAACTTCCGGCGGCTACACAGATGCTTGTAAACTTAAGTGATTTTTTACAGCATAAATGGTATATCTTAGTGATTATTGTTGCAGCAATCGTATTTGGCCTGAAAGCATTTGGCAAGACTGAGCCTGGATCGCTGATGTATGCAAAGATTGGCATTAAATTCCCATTGTTTGGCAATCTGACGATTAAGTCAGCAGCAGCAACATTCTCCCGTACAATGGCTACTTTGATGGCTTCTGGTATCAGTTTGATCGATGCAGTGGAGCAGGTCGCAAAGATGATCAATAACCGGATCATTCGGGAAGCACTTTTGGATGCGAAGACACAGATTGCAAAAGGTGTTCCGCTTTCCAAACCACTTCGCGATTGTGGAATCTTCCCACCGATGCTTCCTCAGATGACAAAGATCGGTGAGGAAACCGGTAATATCGAAGATATGATGGACAAGGTTGCAGATTACTACGAGATGGAAGTAAATGATGCAACAGATGCACTTACAGCAGCAATGGAACCACTCATCATCGTAATCATGGGTGTTGTTGTCGGTGGTATCGTAATGGCTATCTACAGTCCGATGCTCAGCATGTACGACGCAGTTGATAGTTATTAAAGTGAAATTGGATACAAACCGTTGGGCGAGGACTTCGGTTTTATCATAGAAAAAACTATATAAAGAAAAGGAGAGTAAATTTATGAAGAAAACAAACAACAAAGGTTTCTCACTCGTAGAGTTGATTATCGTTATTGCTATCATGGCAATCCTTGCTGGTGCAATCGCTCCTGCATTGATTCGTTACATTGATAAGTCAAGAAAGTCTAACGATGTTAGCTCATGTAAGACAATTAAGACAGCAGTTGAGACTGCACTTGGTAATGAGGATATTTATGCATATCTGACTAACAATAGCGGAAAAATCACAACAATCACAATCGCTCCTGGAGTAGCAACATCTGCTGAGGGCAGTGGTAAATCAGCAGCAATTACAATTTCTGGATGTAAAGAGCCAACAGACAAGAGCGTATCAAGTTGTGATGAACTTGCAAAGTCTGAAATTGGAACAAATATCGGTGAGAAAACACCAAAGCTGAAGTATAAGAAAGCAAATAAGGATGAGAAAGCAAGCAAGTGTAAAGTAGAGCCTAAGAAGTTTTATGCTTTGATTAATGAAAAGGGTACTGTTTTTGTATTGATCGGTGGCGATACAGCTCCTACAAAAGTTCCTGGCGCTGATGGAAAGGGCGTTGGAGAGTACACAGAAGCATATCCTATCTGCCCAGAGTCATGTGGCGCATATCAGTAAAACAAAAGGGTTATACAGTGACCAAGTAAATTAATAAAGTTCCGCCTGATTCGCCAGGCGGAACTTACTTTGAAAAATGAGACAGGAAGGTTAGACGATGTTAGTAACAGTAGTATTTGGCATTTTTTTTGCATTATATGGAATCGTGATTGGAAGTTTTTTGAACGTTCTTATATTGCGGCTCCCGTTAAAAGAGAGCATAACCTTAAAACGGTCTCATTGTATGACATGTGGGCATACCTTATCCTGGTATGAACTCATACCTTTATTTAGTTATTTATTTTTAGGTGGAAAGTGCAGGCATTGTAAGGCACATATTTCAGTACAGTACCCGATTGTGGAGGCTGCAAATGGAATCATATATGTGGTTGTCTTCCTCGCAAAAGGAATCACATTGGAAACGTTCCTTTATTGCCTGTGTGCTTCTGCCTTACTAGCGTTAAGCGTCATAGATTGGCGTACACAGGAAATCCCCTTGGGATTCAATATTTTTATACTAATTTTGGGACTGGTTAGACTCTTTACAGATATAAGTAATTGGAGTCAGTATGTAATCGGTTTGTTTGCTGTCAGCGTTTTTTTACTTCTCATTAATCTTGTTACAAAGGGGAGAGGCATAGGACACGGTGACATAAAGCTTATGGCGGCAACCGGCTTACTGATGGGCTGGAAACTAATTACGGTAGCATTTATCATGGCGTGTATCATCGGAACGGTGGTACATCTCATACGAATGGCTGTTAAGAAAGCTGGCAGAAAGCTGGCTTTTGGCCCATATTTATCTATGGGTATATTTATAGCAATGATATGGGGTGAACAGCTCGTGAGCTGGTACCTATAAGTATATGGACGAAAGTCCTACATATAAAATCACTGATTAGCGAGGGAGGCTATAACGAATGGCAAAAAGCAATAAAGTGTTATCGATTGATATCACAAACGAAAGTATTACAATTATTGAGCTGACTGCTTCAGCAAAAAAGCAGACGATGATTCATAATATCATCATTTTTGAAACACCAGAAGATTCCTATGAAGATGGTGTATTAAAGGAGCCAGAGAAGATTGCAGAGGCAATTACACAGCAGTTGATGGCTCGCGGTATTAATAATAAGAATGCGATCTTCGTTCTTTCGTCGACAAAGATTGTAAACAGAGAGGTTATGATACCGTTTGTTCCAGAGAAAAAGATCAGAGGAATTATCAATTCAAACTCATCCGAGTATTTCCCTGTAAATATAGAAGATTATGTTGTTTCTCATTCTGTGCTTGAGACTGTAACAGATGAAGAGAATAACAAGCAGCTTCGCGTACTGGCAGTCGCAGCACCGGAGCATATGGTAAAGTCTTATTATGACTTAGGTCAGATGGCTGGATTGAATGTTGTTGCACTGGATTATATCGGTAATGCAATGCTCCAGCTTATTAAAACACAGACAAATCAGAACACAACAACCATGGTTATCCAGTTAGGTAGCGAGAGTACAGTATTGAATATTGTACAGGGCGATAACCTGTTGTTGCAGAGAACCGTTCCATATGGTACAAACTCTGTTGTAAATGTAGTTATGGACGATAAGGGTGTCGATGCAACAACTGCTATGACATTGCTTCAGAATGATCGCCTGATCACGGTAGATTTTGATGATAATGAAGTGACAGGTGCGTTCCGTTATTTGATTAACAACATCGGACGTGTTATGGATTTCTATGCATCAAAGAATCCAGACAAGCCAATCGAGGACGTATTCCTGACTGGCGACGGTGCTTTGATTCGTGGTATTGACGGACTCTTTAAGGTACAGTTGAATGTCAGCACACGTATCATGGATACGCTGTATAATATCAAGTTTGATCCAAGTATCGACTTGAAGGTATACAATCCGGTATATCTTGTTACTCCGATTGGAGCAGCATTTGCACCTATGGGATTTGAAATTTCGGATGCGGTTCAGGCTGTTGCAAAGAAGGAAGGAAGTTTAACACCGTTTATCGCGTTGGTTGCGGTTGCTGCAATTGGTGCGGCTGGCATGGCATTCTACTCTATTAACAAGAAGAATACTGTGACAGAAAAACGGGATCAGTTAGAGGCGGATATTGCAAGAGTTAGTGATATTGAAGATATTATCAATGCATATGATGATGCACAGGCAAAGTACACAGATATGGAGTCTATGTACTATACAACATACCAGTTGAATGAGAATGCAAGAGAATTCATCTCTGAACTGGAAGCAAAAATTCCAACGGCGGTAGTTGTAACAGGATTCACTTCTAATAATAATGGAGTAACAATACCGTGTACATCGACAAGCTACGATGCAATTGCAGACTTTATTATGCAATTGAAGACGATTGATTGTGTAGATAATGCATATGTAGCAAGCATCACAAAGAAAGAGGATAATGGAGAGATTACATATGACTTTTCGGTTACAGTAAATTATGTCCCAATGATGCAGGATCCTGCAGCCACAACAGATGGTGCAGATGATGCACAGACGACGGAAGCAGAGACCGATACAGAAGCAGAGTAAGGGAGGAATGGTGAGTATGAGCAAAAGTAATATTAAAATTATTTTATTTATAGTAGCGGTGGCGATTCTTGGCCTTACATATATGTATGTATTTAAAGATAATATGGATAGTGCAGATTCTATTCAGTCAGAGGTTGATTCGTTGCAGACAAGATATGACGAGCTGATGGCAAAACAGCAGGATCGTGAGATGTATGAGGAAAAGACGAAGGAATTCAATGAGAAATTCGATGAGAGACTGGCGTATTTCCCAGCTACATTGGATCAGGAGATTTCTGTTATGTTTATCAAGGGTGTAGAAAAAGATCAGGGCAATCTGCAGTTTGGCGTTGAATCTGTAGGTCTTGGTGAGCCAGAGTCTTACTACAGCTTAAGTGCCGCAGCAACAGCAAATACAGGTGATTCTACTGGGGAGAACACAGAGGATACGACAGGAGATGCTACAGAAGTTGCAGCAGGAGATTATCAGTGCCTGACAGCTGCTTTTCCAATCCAGTATACCGGTTCTTATGAGGGAATCAAGGATTTTATTGATTATATTATGGGTTATAAGTATCGTATGAATATTTCATCCATTGATATTTCGTACAACTCACAAGATGAGACATATTCAGGAACTGTAAATCTGAATGCATATTGTGTATCTGGCGAAGGAAGAGAAGCTGATAAGGTCGATGTAGATGTTCCAGAAGGTGTATCAAACATTTTTGAAGGTGGTGCAGGTGCTCCTAGTGTTACAACATCTTCTCATGACAGCGGACAGGGACAGGACATCAAGGATGATCATGATATTTTGATTGGATTGAACAATGCAAATGGTGATAGCTCAGATGGTATTATTGTAAGTGCAGGCAGCAACAAGGTAAGCTCTACTGCAAATTCTATTGAGACAGTTGCACTGTCAATTACAGATGAAGATGGAAAGAACATGGTAGAAGTAAAGCTCGGTGATGAGTCTTATTCATTTGAGTTAACAGATACAGAACTTACAATTTATGTTGAATCTTCAAAGAGAGTGGATAATGATGACAAGAATGGTATTAAGTTGAATGTAACAAATGATACAAGCGTTCCTGTATATGTGAAGGTTGCAGACGACGATAATGACGCTCCTAGATTTGCCTTAGGCAGCAAGACAGGTACTGTTAAGGTATACTAAGAGAGGGTGAGGTTTATGGCAAAAACAAATAATAAAGGTTTCACATTAATTGAAATCGTCATAGCTGTTGCCATATTGTCAATCCTGTTAACCCCAATTTTGAAACAGTTTGCCAATACGCTGGAGACGAGCCGTAAGGCGAAAGCACTCCAGCAGGCAAATGAGACAGCCGTGTATGAAATGGAAGAGTTCCAGACAGTAACGAAAGAAGAACTGGATGATAAATATGGAGATCCGACGGTTCATACAGATATGGTGGTAAGACTTTTGGATACAGACGGAACGGAAATCACTTCAACACTTAAGTATTCAGCATATGAATATAAGTTGGATGATCGTAAAATTGGAGCAAAACAGGATGTATATTCCAATGTTGTAGTTCTTGATGACTTGTCGAATAAAATACGTGCATATGGTGGAGAGAGTGCAACAAAGCATTACAAGGTGGCATACAATCTGACGGATGCTGATCTGGGAAAGTTTGGAACAGGATTTACACTTACAAACGAGGGCTCTATTGTAGAGTATAATGATGCAGGATTTGTTACAGCAATTGTTTGTACAGATAAAAATGCAAACGGAACACCGGTAAGTTATGTAGAGAACCCGAATGAAGTCAATCTTGGTAACATGCATAATCTCGACAAAAATGCAGTTGCACTAGTTATGGGTGGTACATCAAGTTTTGACTCGGAAGCGTTTTCGGCATTGTTTTCAAAGGCAATGGATCATCTGCGAGAGCTTGACTATGAATCTTGGCAACAGGCATTGCTGAATGTTGATAATGAGTCCATTCTTTCACAGGACAGTATGAATAATTCAAAGAGACTGATTAAGATCTATGCAGATAAGGCAGTTGACAGTACAACCGGTAAGGATTGTTATATCGTAAAGGTAGATGTTTATTATGATTATAATTACAGCCTGGTTGTAAAGGGTGAGAAAAAAAGTGATTTCCACGATATGGTAAGCTTTACTGTATTTAGTCAGAAATTCTTTACCAAAGAACCACCAGAAATTTATTTTGAGTATCAGCCATATTGTATTTCGGGAGCAAATTCTAAGAATGCAATTTATCAGACAAATGATTATATTTTGTTTGACAATTATGTAGATGAATGTAAGGTTTATCTGTATAAGCCGTATAAAGACCAGCAGAATTATGATGCTAATATTGATAACTACTATAAGATGGTAGATACTGATGGCGATGGTACACCAGATTCTAAGGAAGAGTATTATACATATTATACAGATAAGGCAAAGACACAGAAAGTAAAGATTCATCTTGCAAGCAAGAACTCAAATACAGCACTTTCTCTGGATAGTGATGGTAATGTATTAGATACAGATGCGATGGATCGTGTTTATGTATTTACGAATCTGGATGTAAATGGATATGAAGAAGGAAGTGCAGATGCACAGTTTGTATCAGACGCATTCGGCGGAACCTTTGATTATGTAAAGGGCGAGAAGGAATCAAGAAGTTCAGTAGAAGATGCTATGGCTGCAAAGTATTTGAAGTATGAATTAGGACAGAAATATACAACGAATACAAAGCAGAGCGATGGAAGTGTAACAAATGGCAGTATGAAAGTTCTGTATACATTGAGTGAAGATACAAGAGAGGCAGAGCGTTTGTATACAGTAACAGTTAAATTAACACCGGACAAGGAGAATTTGAATACAGTTCGGTTATCTGGAGCAAAGGGGGCTAATTAGTTGAAGAAAATCAAACAAATTTTAAAAAAGCTAAAAAGTAACGCAGGCTCCAGTATTGTAATGGTTGTTGTATCGGTAGCGTTTATCGGTATAATAGTAGGAGCATTGCTTGCAGCAGCGGTACAGTCATATCGCTTGAAGCTGGAAGAACTGAATTCAAGAGATAACTTTTATTATGTGGAGCAGGCACTGAATGAGATTTATGCAGGCGTTGGTTCACAGACAGTAGAGGACTTGAAAACAGCATATGTGTATACAGTAGAAAATATGGTAGAGTATGATCTTGTGAAAGGTCGTTATGTAACAAAATCACAGGATGAAGCACAGAAGATGTTCTCAAAAGAGTTCTATCATCAGTTGCAGAACAATCCATTTTTCAAGGTAAGCTTAGATGAATTATCAAGCAAGCTGGCATCCTACATTTCAAACGATTCAGTTGTTTTGGATGCAAGCCGGATTCAGGTAGTAGATTATCTGGATGATGACAATAATAAAGTTGGTAAGATTATAAAGAATCTGAAGTTGAGTCGTACACAGGAATACAATCGTTCTTCTGCGAATGGCGTATATACTCAGAGTATTACAACAGATATTGTTGTTGGTGATCCAGATTTTTCTGTATTATTTGATTCTATGGAAAATGATGATCCAAACATTTTCAAGTATGCAATGGTTGCAGATATGGGAATTGAGGTAAATCAGCCAACAGTTCCTCTTACGATTGCAGGTAATGTATATGCAGCATCAGATTATTACAATAAACAGTACAATGAGAGTACATGGAGTGATGATGTTGATGACTCAAAGAAAACACTTTCTTCTGGAACATACAATGTTGAACAGAAGGATGGAGAAGTTGTAGATATTGCAAAACTTTATACACATGGAAGTGTTACTTCTAAGAGTGCAAAGGGTGAAAAGACATCCGTTGATTATACATATTATAATAAGAATGCAACCCAGACAGGTAAGAATGAGGTTGCTGGACGAAATGATTATTATGATGGTGTAACAATGAAGAGTCGATACTCAGGATTCTATGTAAATGGATCTCAGGTATCTATTATGGCAGATACAGTTATTGTACCTGGTACAATGGCAGTTATGGATAATGGTTCTCTTTCGATTTATGGAAAGAACGGAAGCCAGACTGCAAAGTCAGAGGTATGGACTGATAACATTGTTCTTGATGGATATAGCAAAGTAACCAAGGATACTACTACAAAGAAGGTAACCTATAAGGGAGCAGATGCTATTATGAAAGCGGATTTATACGTGAAAGATGATACGGAACTGAATGCATCCGGATCTACATTCCAGCTTTCAGGTGACTATTTTGGATATGGTGACAGTACAGAAAAAGATGATCGTAAATTCACACCGGTTGTTGATGCGAAAAACTTCCAGATAGAAGTAACATCTAATGGAAAGACAAAAACAGAGAATCGTGGACATTATAACAGTAGTGCGATTATTGTAAATGGTGAACAGTCGACTTTAAATCTGGCACAGACAAAGACATTGTTCCTTGCGGGACGTACCTATATTGAGTTGTCAAAAGATGTCAACACAGTGGAAGATACAGTTCGTGATGGCGATGAAGTGGTTAACACAGTAAAGGATACATATGCATATCATCCGACTGATTATAATCCGGAGATGCCAAAAGAACTTCGTACAGAGGATAACAAGACAACGACGATTCGGGATTATAAGATGGGTGAGAGTATTTCTGTAAAGAGTAACCAGCAGGCATATATCCCGGTAACTAGCAATGGTATACCGACACTTGCAAAAAATGATAATGGCGAGTCTTTAGGCTACTATCTGGCAGAGCTTCCACCTGCATTAAAGGGAAGCGTTTTGTTTGAAAAGTATTTCCCAGAAGCTCAGTTTGATGGCAATGTTCCATGTGTGCTGCAGGAAGTATCTGGTAAGAAATATTATTATTATGATTTCCAGACGGCATACGATCAGACGTCGTTGTTGTATCGTGCAAGAGTGCTGGCAGGAAAGATGACAAGTGCACAGTATAATGCATGGCTGGACGAGTTCCCATCTGCACAGTATTTTGCGGCTGGTTTTATTGAGGATTATTCTGCAGAATTGGAAAAACATAGAAAATATGTAAATGCGGAAAATAAGCGTGGACTTGAGGACAGTGTAATTGCAGAGTATCTTGTAGATATTGGAGATTACGAAGATTTCGATGCAGGAAATATCGTACTTCCAGATGCAGATTTGGATAAAACAGTTAGTATCTATTCAAGTGGTGCTATTACAACAAAGCAGGATACAACGTTCAGTATTGTAAGAGGTGATAATACCGATGCGTTGACAAGCTTGTTGACATCGGATAGCCTGAAAGACATGGATGCAGGCAATCAGTGGGTAGGATCTGTTGATGCAAATGGAAAAGAAACAAAGTACACAGACGCATATCAGTTATCCAATGATTTGGAAATGGAATATGATTATGTAAAGTGGAATCTTGGACATTATAGCAAGGATCCAGCTTTGGATTCTACAACATTATCTAACAATGAGGTAGAGAAGAATTACATTAAGGCACTTGTAAATGATGAGGATTTTGGCGATGCAAGTATTACACCGTTGAATAAATTCCTCGATATGTCATTGATTACAAAAGACACTAATATTACACCAAATATTTCAGGTAGTGATGCAGGAAAGAGTGTATTAGATCTTGCTTCTGGATATTCTGTATGGGTTAGCAATGATGACATAGTTGTTAAGGCTAAGAAGGAAGATAAGGGAGAAGTTCGAGGTGTTGTAATCACAAAGGGTGATGTGTATTTTGATTCATCTTCAGAAAATGGAGTTACCGATTTTGAGGGTGTTATTATTGCCGGTGGAAAGGTTTATGTGAATGGAAATGTAAAGACAATCGCTGCATCAGCAGAGATTTGTCGAGCAGTTCTTCGAGAGTGCCTTCTGACAGGTGATGATAATTCAAAACTCCTGTTAAATTTGTTCCGGGGATATGAGCCGGCAGAAGATGATGCAACTTCATCCGATGCGTCCACAGAGGCAAAGTCAATTGATAAGATTGATTATACTGACGTTGTCAGCTTTGCAAACTGGATGAAGAATGTAGAATAGAGAGGTGGCCTATGGAGAAGAGACGATTTATGAAAGAGAACAAGGGCTACTCACTAATCGAGTTGATAATTGTGCTTGCAATTATAGTAGTTATGACGGGTGTTTCTATGGTTACGATTACGATCATTCATAATGCAAGGGCAAGAGAAGCATCTACAAAGTTTGAAAATGCCTTATCGGAATTGCAACAGAACGCAAAGGGTAAGATGTGTGTGGTATCGGATACAAATGAACCTGATTATCGTTTTGCGTTAGCAATATATAAGGACAATTCAAAATATTATATGAAGCGAGGCTATTATTTAGGTAACAACTTGGATATGAGCAAGTCAACAAGCTATCTGTTTGTCGATTCAGAAAATGGAAATGGCGGAAAAGGAGAAAGCTTTTCAGCTTATATAAAAGTCAAATATGTAGACGAATCTGGTGTAGAACGGGATATAACGGAAATGGATGATAAGCCAGTTTACATTATCTATGATCGTCAGGGTATGTGCATTTATGGAAACGGTAAATTTAATTTTTATCGAGACAAAAAAGATAGTTTGCTCAATACAGTGGTTTTAAATAAAAATGGAAGCCACACATCGAATTAAGGGGGAGGCGTGAAAATGAGAAGAAAACAACAAAATAGCGGATTCTCCCTGATAGAGCTGATTATTGCATTGGCAGTGTTAGCGTTCTTGATGTTAGCGGTATCTTCTTTTATGGGATCAAGTGTAATGCAGTCAAAAAAAGCACGAGCGGATGTTAAAATGCAAACGCAGTCACAAGAAGCTTACAATCTGCTTACAGATTCCATTATGCAGGCAAATGATATATTGATCGTTGGTTATACAGCGTCGGATGATGACGATATTGATTTCGCTAAGCCAGGAGAAACTACAACCGCGACACTCACGAAAAAATATTATGTGAGAGATAAGAAAACAGCAGAAGCATTGATGAAAGATCCGGCAACATATGGAATTTCTGGATCAGTTTCAGCATCGGATATAGTATATTTTACAGATCTTTCTGCCACAACGAATATATATATATCGTATATGCGTGTTACATCTTCTGTACCGTTGGATATGAATCAGGTACCTGGAGCAAACCCAAGTGTTATAACAGATCAAACTATTGTGAACTCCATAACAGGTGAGGGAACAGTTGTTAGTTGTACAGAACAAAATTCAAAGAGAGTATATAGCATTAACGATACATTGATTTCTTCCTATTATTTTGAAGACAATATCATGTATTATGGACGCAAATATACATATATGACACGTATGGATGATGCAATTGATATGCTGGATACAGATTCAAAAAACGCACATGTGTATAATAAGTATTTCTCATATAATGTAGGAAAACTTGGGGCAACAAGCACGGGGGTATCTGGATGTGTAGCAACAATCAATGCAAAAGATGGAACGATAGGAATTGATTTGTATTATAATCAGTCGAGTATGAAATATACAACACTCGGTCGAATCAATACAAGAAATTCATATGTATTAAAACCAAGAAAGTAGAGGAGGAAAAAGGAACATGAAACGTAAAATGAAGATCACGATATCAGCATTAGCAGTTATGTTCGTTGCAGCGATTGCCGTTGCGATTGCTTCGTTCTCCTTTGCTGGTAATGGTGACAAAGACGATGTGTTACAGGACGGCATGTATGTAGCAGATGCGTCAGGTGCTGTAAGTGAGAAAACGATTATTGATTATATAATCGAGAATTCTAATTCTGCGGATCCCGATGTAGATAAGATTTATCATATCGCGGAGATTACATCTTCATCAACACCATCTACATTGGAATCATTTGTTAGTTCAAATGGATTTAAGGATTATGTAATTGATGGAAATAAGACAATTGAACAGCTTATGGCAGAAAACTGTGTGGAATATAAGTCCTTTAATGGTGCGTTAGCAGCAGACAAAAATTCTGAAGCATATACGCAGGCTTTGGAATATATTTCAAAAGCAGATTTGATTTATGTAAGTAATGACAGCACAAATAAGTTCTCTCAGAACAATGATATTTGTGAAGATCTTTACTCTGCATTGCACGAGTATGCAGTTGGTAGTTTCAAACCGTTGATTATTGATAGTCCAGCATCATCTACAATTGATAATGATGATAGTAAGACTATGAAAGATCTTGCATCGAAAGTATTTGGACCAAATGAAAAGTATTACTATACATTCAAATGGAAAGATGGCATGAGTGCAGAACAGTATCTGGGACATGCAGCAGGCTCTCTTTACTTAGGTATCAATGGTAAGACACAGCAGGACAATGGAGTATGGACGACGGTATATGCGTCACAGCCTGTGATTGATGAAACAGGCAAGGTAACAGATCCAAATCCGGCAAATCTGGCTAAAATATTAACAATAAGTGAAGATGGAAGTACAGCACGGACAGATTTGCTGATGCAGAAGAGTGATGGTAAGAATCCAGAAGTTACAGATGCATTGTACACTGTTAAAACGGATGCAAATGGTACTCCGGTTTCAGAACAGTATAATGTAGCTGCAAATGGAAAGATATATGCATTGTCAACAGATTCGATCATGTATCTGAATGGTTATAATAACCGTGTGCAGACACGACCAAATTACATTGAAAATGATGTAGTGACAATGGCTGAGGCTGCAAATGTTGACTTTGATGCATACGACATGATCGTGATTGAAGATAACTGTAATGGTTTGACAATTACAAAGGATATGTACAGAAAGTTTGCATCTGCTATGTATGGTAAACTTCATATCGTATATAGTGAAGCGATGGGGACAGGTTCTGCATCTTCAGGTGGAAATCTGAGTGATAAAGATAAGCGAGAGACAAACTATATGAAGCTTGTTCTTATGGTAGCAACCACAGATTATATTGCAAAGTATGATAATATTCTGGTAACAACCAGAAGTGATTTCAGTATGATTACAACGACGACAAGTGCAAAGACAGCAAAGGTAATCGCTGATTTGATCAATGCATCCAGATATCGTGGAATTGGTGGAAATAGTTCATCATCTTCTATGTTCACGGTATTAGAGTTGCAACCATGTTATCCTATTGACTTGCAGCTTGCACAGTCAGAAAAGGGAGACGGAAGAATCTATAGTGGCAATTACTATACTGATCCGTCAAGTATGGTAGATGGTAAGACAAAAGAGCAGATTCCAGAAGATACAGAGTATTATGCATGGGAACTTTCTAAGGCAAAGCTTTCTGATGCACTTGGAATTCCATATGACAAAATTAATCTGGTTCAGATGTCTACAGAGGAATTTGCAGGTGACAAGACAGAAATTCTTGGAACTTATGATATGATTTATCTTGGTGGAAATACTTCCGCGTTGAAAGATAATGCAGAAAACTTTAAGGCATTACAGAGCCAGTATTTGAAGCATAACTGGAATAATCAGTATGATTTGACGACAGAGCTTACCAAGATGCCATTTTACACAACGTATACTCATAATGGAGACTTGGTATATGTAACGTCAGCACGAAATCAGAATTTGAGTGGTGATAAGTTAACTGCTCAGGTAAGTAAGAACGGTAACCTTCAGAGTACATTTACTTATATGAATGGTAATGATATTACATATAATCGCTACTTAGCTTTGAAAGATTATATTGAGAAGGGAATGCCGGTTGTTGTAAGTGAGCAGTTGACACAGGCATATAAGATGGTAACGGATTATGGATATTTACAGAATTCTATTGATCCAGATTCTAATATGCGAAAGGTGTTAGATGCTTGTACTACACAGGCAAAAAAGACAGAGTCGAATCCGACGGTTGTATTTGGATTTGAACAGAGTAAGGTTGTTGATGTATTTGCAGACGGTTCGCTTGGAGATTCTATGACTGGTTATGTATCAGTATTTGCATCCCAGAAAGGATCAGAAAGTGATAGTGATGAGACAACACCAAAAGCAACTGTAACAGGAAGCAAGGAGCTTCTGGCACAGGTATATAACAGTGCAAAGAAGAAACCGAAGCTGATTGTGAAGAGTATGCCTGCAACATACAATCGATACGATAAGTCGACAATTTTGACAAATCGAACATTGACATTCAAATATGATGTAATTAATAGCTCGAATTTCACGGCTACATTGTATGTGGATGATGATGGAAACAGTAAGTTTGATCGTAGTGAAAGTGGAAAAGAATTATTGACAACGAGTACTTCCAATACATTGTCGTATGAATGCCCATCGTCATTCTTTGGATCAGTATATTGGATGTTGGAGGTTGTTGATAATGACACTGGAGTAGCTGTTAATCAAACAGGATTCTCATATATCAAGAATAGTGAGGATAAGAAACAGGAAGTATCAGTTCTTCAGATTATGCCAGATGATGGTGGCGGATCAATGGGAAATGATTCTCTGTACTTCTGTACAGTGTGCCAGCGTTCTACACAGATTTTGAATTATAACCCAAGCTATAATGAAGATGCTTCACGTCATCGTCATGTAGTAGAATACGAAGGTGGTTATAAGGATTCTGTAGGAACAGGTGGTTATCTTACAAAGCGAGATGGAAAGAAAATCTATATTGGCAAGCATCAGCATATTTTTGGTGTGAATGCTTATGATAGTAATCTGAGATTGGAAGGCTATCTTGGAGTGGATGATTTCTACAAAAATCTTGCGGATGAAGCAACGGATTGGTTTAGCTTCGATATTGATATTATTCGAAGCAGTGATTTCCAGAAGTTGTCACAACAGGTTCGTGATGCGTATACTTATGTAGTAGCAGAGGATGGAACGATTACAGGTACGGTTGTATCAGATCAGACAAAGCGAAATGAAGTAGAGCAGGGACCTAGTACATCAACATCAAAGTATGAGGATTATGCAGATATTGAGACTCCAATCTTGAAGGTGCAGCGTGCGAAACATAGTGCTGACGAGATTGCAGATGATGAGAGAATTGTCCTAGATAAGTTGAAAGCGGATAATCCAACACTGACAGATGCACAGATTGCAGATAAGTATGCAAGACTCACAGAAGATGAGATTCTGAGCATTTTACGTACAAAGTTAATTGGAGAATTGGACATGGATTCTATCAATGTATTGTACGTTGCTAAGAAGAAATGTGATTTTGAACAGGATGCAAATGGATATAAGCTGTTGATTGATGAAGAGCAGGAGAATGTTGATGAGAAAAAGGAAGCACTTGATGAGGCTTTTGAAGAATTAATTACAAACTTCAGTTCAGACATGAAAAAAGCAGCGGATCAGGATACAGGTAAAGGTCCATTGGCAGGTCAGATTACAAGAAAAGAATTAGAAGATATCTTGAAGACAGGGTATTATTTTGACTTGTATGCATTAGCAAACAGAAGACCAATGTATGATAATATTTCATCCTCTTACTTGTCTGATGGCAAGAATATTGATGATTTGATTTCTGATTATTATCATGCGACAGATGTATTGCTTGGATATAAGAATGCATACAAGACATTTACAAGATTTTCTGGTGGTACAGATTGGATTTCAGAATGTTATAGTTCTGTTTTACTTGGTCCATCTGAGAGTTTCAACGGAAAAGATATTACATCTGAGATTGCTTTGGATGATTTGGAGACATATGTAAGCGGAGGACATCAGGTTGTACTGTTCCATGATACATTGACACCATATGCAGATAAAGGTGCAGTGAAGTTGACAGATAGACTTCGTTCTTACTTTGGTATGGATCGTTATCATATGCAGACAACAGCGGAAGCACAGGATACCGATGCTAAGACAAGTAGCTCAAACCCAAAGCTTACAGATGCAGATTCTTCGTATGTTAAATACACAAGTGAGGATTCAGATAAATACTTTATGACGAATTTGTCATATAAGGCAAGGGATGATGAATCACGCTATGGAAGCTGGAATTCAGATGTTAGAATTGGTACATCAGCTTACTTGACAGATGTTGCATATACAGATAGCTTTAATCTTGGTGATGATAGTGATAAGGCGTTTTATGCAATGCCATACAAATATGCGCAGTTAAAGTATTCAGATCAGACAGTTCATATTCAAGACGCTAAGTTTGATATTGATACATTCCATGGCAGATACGGTACAAATAAGGCAAGCCAGAATAATCAGGGATTAGTTACAACATTCCCATTTACGATTGCTTCTGAGTTGAATATTGGACCAACACATGGACAGTCTTATGCAGTGGATTTGGAAGATGATGACATGACAGTATGGTATTCATTGGCTGGTGGAGACAGTGGTCCGACAGTATCATCTATGTTTGCTGCATCACCAAGAGATGCAATGGATAATTACTTCTTGTATTCATATAAGAATGTATTCTATTGTGGTGCTGGACATGGTGACATCCTTGGTATTCATAAGAATAATAATGATGAGCGATACTTGTTCATCAATATTATGTGTAATTCTGTTCGTTTAAGTGTTGCACAGCCGAAGATTAACGTATTTGATTACGATGATACGGAATCGAAGGAGAATAATGATATCATAAAGAAGGATGGCAATAATGGATATGTGATGAAGATTCAGGAAGATGATTCATATCCAGAATTCAACTTCAAGGTATCAACAGACACAGAGACAACTCTCAGCAATGTAAAGATCTTCTATGATCTTGACTATAAGGATGGAAATACAGACAATGCGTATGTAAAGAATGACAAACATATTCTTATTGCTGACTGGGATTCGTCACAGGTTGTTAAGGGACAGAATAAGCATGTATTCAGATATGATGCAAATCTTGAAAAGTTGGCAGATGCCGATGGAAAACAAATCGCAGAAACCTATGTAGATGCCGATGGAAAAACAGTTAAGGTTGCAGCGACAACTTTGAAGTTGTTACCGGAATACTTTGCACCGTATAATAATGAATATACATATATTGTTATTCAGGCAACGGATTCAAAGGGACAGGTAGTATATCAGAGAATTAAGATAAAAGCAGTTCCACATCTCTTCGACTTAACGTAAGTAAGTTAGATATGTAAAAATAAAATCCATGAGTGACTTCGATAATATCGGGGTTGCTCATGGATTTTTGTATGTAATAAATATGTTATATAAAATTCATTAGATAAATAAAAAATAGAAGAGACCATATAGATTCCCCAATCTATATGGTCTCCCTATGTAAAACATAGTTTGAGTTGTTGCGTCCGAACATCAACAACTCGCTCTCCCCAAGATGTCCAAGGACTGATCCTCGAACAAGATTATCGTAACATATAATTGATAAAAATCAAGGGGGCTGGCACAATTGGCGCTCTACAGAGCATACTTTTTTATTTGTTGCATTTTTGCGTTGTATTTCCAAATCTATGATTGTATACTACTACAGTAGGAGGCTTGATAGACATGAAGGAACAACTGGTACAAGTTATTGATAAAAAGGATTTACAGGTACTGATCCTGACGGATGGATATAACATCCATCATCTGTCTGGGTATCGGGGACATACAGGAATGCTTGTGGCGTTTCAGGGAGAACAGTATATTTTGACAGACAGCCGGTATACAGAGCAGGTAGAACTGGAAGCACCGGAATTTACCTGTGTGGATATTGGACGGGAAGGATATTCCAAGACGATCGCGGCGATGGTGCAGAAGGCATTTGCAAAAGAGGGCAGATCCACACTTCGAATCGGATTTGAGAATAAAGAGATTTCGTATATGCAGTATCAGGCTTTTGTAGATACATTTGCAAAAGAATTGACGGGAATGCAGGTGGAGTTTGTGCCACTGGAAGATGCAGTTAATGTGTATCGGGAAGTAAAGACAGAGGACGAGATTGCGAAGCTGGCACGTGCAGAGCAGATTGGCGATGAGGCGTTTACAGAGATTGTAAAGTTTATCCACGAGAACTGGAAGGATGGATTGACGGAACAGCGAGTTGCCTTGCAGTTAGAATATGAGATGCGGCTGCGTGGTGCCGAGGGAACGAGTTTTGATACGATTGCGGCAAGTGGTTCAAACAGCAGTCTGCCACATGCGATGCCACAGCCGAAGCTGCTTACGGAAGGTGATTTCCTGACGATGGATTTTGGCTGTATGTATCAGGGATATTGTTCGGATATGACGCGGACGATTCATATTGGAGAAGTGGTAGAATCAGAGCAGAAGAAGGTGTATGATACCGTGCTTCAGGCACAGCTTGCAGCACTTTCCGTTGTGAAACCGGGCATGGTATGTTCGGATGTCGATAAATGTGCACGTGACATCATCGCAGACGCCGGTTATGGAGATTATTTCGGACATGGACTCGGACATAGTGTGGGACTTTTTATTCACGAGGAACCTCGTTTTTCCATGAAATGTGATGCTGTGCTGAAGCCGGGTGTTGTGATCACAGTGGAACCGGGTATTTATCTGCCGGGCAGATTTGGTGTACGGATTGAGGATATGATCGTGGTGACGGAAGATGGATATCAGAATCTGGCATCTTCCCCGAAGGAACTGATCTGTGTATAATAGTCTAAAATGAAATATAATTTTGAAAAAAGTATTGACAACTCCATACCTGCATGCTATAGTATGCAAGTATGTTGATGAAAGCAGAGTATCCACTCTCACCTTAGCGCATAGGCGACTCGGGTTATGTAGTAAGAGAATATATAGATTTCTTATTATAACAATGTGTGGATAGTTTGTCTATCCACTTTTTTAATGCATTGATAATGGGAGGTGTATATTATTAGCGATTTAATGATTAACGAGCAGATTCGTGACAAAGAGGTACGTGTGGTAAGTGAGACAGGAGAGCAGCTTGGTATCATGTCATCCAAGGACGCTCAGAAGCTCGCAGATGAGCAGGGTGTTGATCTGATCAAGATTGCACCGACAGCAAAGCCACCTGTTTGCAAGATTATGGACTATGGAAAGTTCCGTTATGAGCAGACACGTCGCGAGAAGGAAGCAAAGAAAAAGCAGAGAGTCATTGAAATCAAAGAAGTTCGTTTGTCACCAAACATCGACAATAACGATCTGAATACGAAGGCAAACATGGCAAGAAAATTCCTGACTAAGGGCGATAAGGTAAAAGTTACACTTCGTTTCCGCGGTAGAGAGCTTGCGCATGTGGATAATGGTAAAGCGATTCTGAATTCCTTTGCCGAGATGCTTTCAGATGTTGCTGTTGTAGATAAACCTGCAAAGTTTGAAGGTAGAAGTATGATCATGTTTTTAGCTGAAAAACGTTAAATTCATATAAATAAGAAATTACCATGCATATGCATGATTTTTAAGGAGGAAAAGAAATGCCAAAGTTAAAGACAAAAAGAGCAGCTGCAAAGCGTTTTAAGAAGACAGGAACCGGTGAGCTTAAGAGAAATAAGGCTTACAAGAGCCACATTCTTACTAAGAAGACTACAAAGAGAAAGAGAAATCTTAGAAAAGCAACTATGACTGATTCTACAAACAGCAAAGTTATGAAGAAGATTTTACCATATTTATAGGATATTAGGAGGAATGAACGATGGCAAGAATTAAAGGCGGCGTTGGCGCTAAGAAGAGACATAATAGAACATTAAAGCTCGCTAAGGGATACAAGGGAGCAAGATCTAAGCAGTATAGAGTAGCAAAGCAGTCAGTTATGAGAGCTTTGACATCTTCTTATGCTGGTAGAAAGCAGAGAAAGAGACAGTTCAGACAGCTCTGGATCGCTCGTATCAATGCAGCAGCAAGAATGAATGGACTTTCATACAGCAAGCTTATGTATGGATTGAAGCTTGCAGGTGTAGATCTTAACAGAAAGATGCTTTCAGAGATGGCTATCAGCGATCCAGAAGGTTTCGCAAAGGTAGTAGAGGTTGCTAAGAGCAAGCTCGCTTAATAAAAGATTGTATTCAAAACCCGTTGTCTTCGGACAGCGGGTTTTGTTATAATAGGGGTGTAAAACTGTTGACCGGAGAGTACAAGGAGCAAAGGATGAATAAAAAAGTAACAAAATGTATAATCATGCTGTTGTGCACGATCTTTATCTGGACGGGGAATATGACAACTTATGCAGCAGAGACGGCGGATCCGGAGACATCGGATCTGAAGCCGTTGGAGCTTTACCAGATTGATGAAAGCTATGGAGATCTCGATGAGGCTGCCATGTCAATCAGTGATAGTAGCAGTGGAACCGCACTATCTGGTGTCTATCGTACGAATTGGGACTCATATGGAGATGATTATTGCTATCAGAATCTGAGTACAACATGGCAGGAACTCTATGATGAGATGAACTTGTATTGTACAGCGTATATGAATACATGTGTGGATGCGAAGGTGTTATCCGTTAATGGCAGGGCTGTTTCTGGTATCGGTCCAATCCGCTATGAAGGGTTGACATCGGAGGAGTTATCATCTCTGGTTTACATATTCACCTATCAGAATCCACAGTTTTATTTCATCAAGAATGCTCTGTATTACAATAGTAAAGTTGTATATCTGGGCGTATATGATACTTTTGCGGATGGAGATACCCGTTCCAATGCTTCCGTGCAGATGTTTAACCGGGTGGATGTATGGGTGCAGACGATTCAAAAAGAATCAACTGCGTATGCAAAGGAGAAGAAAGCACATGATATCATCTGCGAATATGTAGAGTACGAAGAGGGCACCTACGATCAGACAGCATATAGTGCTGTCATGCAGAAAAAAACGGTGTGCGCCGGATATGCGAAGCTGTATAGTATGTTGACGAATGCTGCAGGGCTTGAGACGGTATCAGTTACGAGTGCCACACACGGCTGGAACCGGACGAAGCTTGGAAATCAGTGGTACAATGTGGACCTCACGTGGGATGATGGAACGCCGATATCCTATCAGTTCTTCAATAAATCTGATGCTACGATGGAGAAGTACGATGGCTCTTCCCGGGAATCGCATACGCAGAATCACTATTATGATGGCGTAGCTCCTGGTTGTGAAAGTGATTACGGAGCTTCTGTGACGGTTGTGGATGCAGAGCAGATTCATGCGGATACAGCGACAGTCGTATTGGATCTTGTGAATAATCAGTCAGGGCAGATACGAACCAGTTTTGTGCCCGCAAATGTTACGGACAAACGGTTAGGATATGTGTCAGAGAATACAAATATTGCAACGGTCAGTGCATCCGGGCTTGTGACTGCGGTTGCACCGGGTAAAACATCCATTACAATCCGTAAACTGACAAACAATCAAAAGGCAACCTGTACCATAGAGGTATACGGATGGCAGGATAAACCGGAGACTCCGACGGTTGCAAAGTACGGTTCAACTTGGATTACATTGGACACACAGAGTGGCTGTGTGTATTCTGTGGATGGAATCCACTGGCAGTCAAGTCCGGCTTTTGTGAATCTCAAACCAAATACAGAATATACCTTTTATGTAAAACGTCCAACGAGCGGATATTACCGGGAGAGCAAAGCAGTGTCTGTCCGTGTGCGTACTCTGACGGAAGAAGTACAGGCGGCACCTGCAGTGACAGTGCGATATCGGACGCATGTGCAGACCTATGGATGGCAGAAGCAGGTGACAAATGGCACGATGAGCGGTACAAGTGGACAGGCGAAGCGCCTGGAGGGGATCGAGATCGCTGTGAGTGGCAACCAGAAGCTTGGAATCCAATATACGACGCACTGTCAGACCTATGGATGGCTGCCTTGGTCGTCGAATGGAGAGATGAACGGAACCGAGGGAGAGGCAAAACGTCTGGAAGCAATTAAAATCCAACTTACGGGCGCTGACAAAGATAAATATGATGTGTATTATCGTGTGCATGCGCAAAGTTACGGCTGGCTTGGATGGGCGAAGAATGGTGCGCCAGCAGGAACTGCGGGATATGCAAAGCGTCTGGAGGGTATTCAGATCGTGGTTGTAAAGCGTGGTATGCCAGCACCGGAAGTTGATTATGCTGGTGTATATGCAAGTGCGACTGTGCGTCAGACCGCCTCGTATATCGCGAAGAATGGAACATCTCCTGTGCTTGGCAGTTCCGCAACCACAAATGCAAATCCGACGGTGAGCGGAGAGAATACGGTAAATGTGGCGTATCGCACCCATGTACAGACGTATGGCTGGCAGGGCTGGAAATATAACGGTCAGATGAGCGGCACAAGTGGACAGGCAAAGCGCCTGGAGGGAATCTGTATCAAGCTGACCAATAAGCCATACAGTGGTAATATCGTTTACACAACCCATGTGCAGACTTACGGCTGGGAGGGAAATATAAATGATGTGTCCACATGGAAGCAGAATGGAGTCATGAGTGGTACAAGTGGACGCGCAAAGCGTCTGGAGGCAATCTGCATCAATCTGACAGGTGAGATGGCAGCACATTATGACGTTTACTACCGTGTGCATGCACAGACGTATGGCTGGCTTGGATGGTCTAAAAATGGAGCGCCAGCGGGAACTGCCGGTATGGCAAAACGGTTGGAAGGAATTCAGATTGTGCTTGTTCCGAAGAATGGCGCAGCACCGTCTGTAAATTATCAGGGCATTCGCAGTGTGCAAAGTCGGTCGTATATCCAACGATAAAAGCACGGATTTATGCGCATTATAGTAGATGGTGAAAAAATATTTACAAAAATAGAAAAAAGTTGTTGACAAAGGGCAATCAAAATGATAATATATGTCTTGCGTTGAGCGTGAGCGACACGCAAGAGAATGCGGGAGTGCTGGAATTGGCAGACAGGCTAGACTAAGGATCTAGTGATGGCAACGTCGTGTGGGTTCAAGTCCCATCTCCCGCACGAAGAGAAAGAGAGATAGCAATTATCTCTCTTTTCTTTTTATATACATATGTTAAAATAGCAGCAGGAGCTGGATAAGGAGATAAAAGTCATGGCAAAGACGAAAAAATCAGACAATTTGGAATATTGCAGAGGAATTCGTGTGATGGATGTCGCGGTGTATGTATTTGCATTGTTGGCGTTTGGTGTGTATCCACTGATTTACGATGACCATTATTTTAATATTACGATCACAAAATATCATTTCTTTTTATATGCGGCCGGTATCTATCTGGCGCTTGCATTGATCGGTTATGTTGTGGAGGCAAATCTGAAGAATTATTATAAGTATGATTCTTTGCTCGTCGAGGATACCGGGAAGAAACGGTTTTTGCGACCGGAGTTTTATGCACTTGCATTCCTGATGGCAAACTTTTTTGCATGGCTTTGTGCAGATAATAAAAAAGATGCTTTTTATGGCTTGCAGGGCAGACGGATGGGTCTTTGCATGTATCTGGTTCTGATGATCGTATTCGTTGTGCTGGCACAGCGTGTGCGCCCACAGATGATCATGTTTATCTTTTTTGCTGCGGCGAATGCATTTGCGTATGCGGTTGCAATCGGACAGCATATGGAGCATGATTTCCTGAATCTGCGTTATAACATTGCATCAAATCAATATACGAAATTCATATCAACATTCGGAAATATCAATATGTATGCAAGTTATCTGTCCATCTCGATTCCAGTGTTGTTGGCAGTGTTTGCATTTTGTAAGAACTGGTTTTCGCGTATTCTGTCAGGAATCCTACTGATCGCGGCTGGTTGCAATATTCTGATCGCAAACAGTGATAGTGTATTCCTTGGTATTTTTGCTGGCGTTGTTGTGGTGACAATCCTTGCATTTATGCAGGGCAGACTGCGGTACAGTTCGTTTGCAGTGTTTTTATTGTTTGTCGGCAATCTGGTGCTTGGGTTTATCAATAAATATGGACATACAAGATATGACAAGAAACGGGGCGGACTTGCAATCGCCTTAAACCGGCTGGATATTGCATTTGTGTTATGTGGAGCAGCGCTGCTTGTATTTTCAGTTGTGTGTGTCTGCAACTGGAAGCTTGGCACGAGGGTTGCAGCATGGAATAAAAAGAAGATTGTGCTGATTGTCTGTGGTGCGTGTGTGGCGCTTGGCGTGATTGGTATTATTGTTTTGGCGGTAACTGGCTCTTCGTTACTGACATTCAATGATAAATGGGGCAGTTATCGTGGTTACATCTGGAGAAAGATTGTGGAAGTGTATGGTGATGCACCGTTTGTAAATAAGCTGTTTGGATATGGAAATGAGTCGGTACGTGTGACACTCAAGGCGGCATGCTACAATGAGATGGTTCAGGTCACGGGTAAAGTGTATGACAATGCGCATAACGAGCTGTTGCAGTACTTATTTACCACAGGTATTGTTGGCCTGCTTTCTTATCTGGCATTGGTCGGAAGCAGTATCGTCTATATGTTTAAGCATGCAAAGGAGCATGCATGGATCAGTGTGTGTCTGGCAGCGACAGTTGGATATTTCGCGCAGAGCATCCTGAATTTGAATCAGCCGATTACAACACCACTGTTCTTTGTATTTATGGCAATGGGCGTTGGTACTGTGAATTATTGTAGAAGAGTGAAGGAGTTAGAGAAACGTGCTTGAATTTCTGGTTCATAAGTGCATAAAGGATGCGGATGAGATCGAACGCCCGGAAGTGCGGAAACGGTATGGTTTTTTCTCCTCCATCGTCGGAATCATCTGCAATGTGATCTTGTTTGCAAGTAAGCTTGCAATCGGTCTGATCGCGGGCTCGATTTCGATTGTATCAGATGGTGTGAATAACTTATCGGATTGTGCGACTTGTATCGTGACGATGTTTGGGTATAAGATGGCAGCGAAGCCAGCCGACCGGGATCATCCGTTTGGACATGGGCGGATGGAATATCTGACTTCGCTTGTGATCGCGGCTGCGGTTGTGGCGGTTGGATTTGAGTTGCTGCGAAGCTCGGTGGAGAAGGTCATGCATCCGGAGCGTGTAACGTTTTCATTTCTTGCTCTTTTGGTGCTGGTGCTTTCCATGCTGGTGAAGATTGGGATGGGAGTTATGAACCGGAAGCTTGGCACGAAGCTTTCTTCGTCCATTATGCTTGCAACCTCTAAGGATAGCTTTAGCGATGTGTTTGCAACACTGGCAACCGCAATCGCACTTGTGATGTCGGCATTTTCAGATCTGCCGATGGATGGAATCATGGGAATCGTGGTGTCAGTCATGATTATGCTTTCCGGTTTTGGTATTGTGAAAGATACGGTGGATCAGCTGCTTGGACAGCCGGCGGATGAGGAGTTAGTTGCAAAGATCCGGGAGCTTGTGATGGAGAATATGTTCTGTCATGGCATGCATGATCTGATCATACACAGCTATGGTCCGGGAAATCTGATTGGTAGTGTGCATGTGGAAGTGGACTGTCATGAAAATATCATGGAGATTCACGATGCGATTGATGAGTTAGAACGGAACATCTACGATGAATTGCAGGTACATATGACGATCCACATGGACCCGATTGATTACGATGATGAGAAGACGAATGTTTGCCGTGATATGATGGCGGGGATTTTAAAGGAAATCGATGAAGGTCTTACGATGCATGACTTTCGGATTGTGTCGGGACCAACGCATACCAATCTGATCTTTGATGTGCTTGTGCCATATGAATGTAAGAAGACAGAAGCACAGATTAAGTCTGAGATCCAGCAGAAGCTTGCGGAGAAACAGGATACATATTATACAGTAATTACGTTTGATAAAGGATATTGTTGACAAACGGAAAATCATCATATATAATTTTCATATCATTGTGAATGATAGCAAAGGCGAGGAAGAGAACAAGTAGTGTTTGCGAGCAGCTGCCACAGAAAGCAGCCGGTTGATGAGAGGCGCGGTAAGTCGGAAACATGAATACATCTCGGAGCTGCTCCCTGAACGCTTGTCAAGTAGGGGCAGACGGATTGGCACACGTTACAGAGGCTGAAGTATTGATATCGATACTTGCAAAGGCGGTTATCGTGAGGTAAGCGTGAAATAAGGTGGTAACACGGAGTATACTTCGTCCTTATATTTTTATAAGGGCGTTTTTTAATGCCCAAAAAAGAAAATATATTTTGGAGGAAAGAAAGATGACATTGTACGAAGAACTTGTAGCAAGAGGTTTGATTGCACAGGTAACAAACGAAGAGGAGATCAGCCGTCTGATCAATGAAGGAAAGGCAACGTTCTATATTGGATTTGATCCGACAGCAGACAGCCTGCATGTAGGACATTTTATGGCACTTTGTCTGATGAAGCGTCTGCAGATGGGTGGCAATAAGCCAATTGCTCTGATTGGTGGAGGTACCGCAATGATCGGTGATCCATCCGGAAGAACGGATATGCGACAGATGATGACGAAGGAGACGATCCAGCATAACTGTGACTGCTTCAAAAAGCAGATGAGCCGTTTTATCGATTTTTCTGATGGAAAAGCGCTTATGGTAAATAATGCGGACTGGCTGCTTGATCTGAATTATATAGAGGTATTGCGTGAGGTTGGAGCGCATTTCTCTGTCAATCGTATGCTGACGGCTGAATGCTACAAGCAGCGTATGGAGAAGGGACTTAGCTTCCTGGAGTTTAACTACATGATCATGCAGAGCTATGATTTCTATGCGTTGTTCCAGAAGTACGGCTGTAACCTGCAGTTTGGTGGCGACGATCAGTGGTCGAACATGCTTGGTGGTACAGAGCTGATCCGTAGAAAGCTTGGCAAGGATGCACATGCGATGACAATCACACTGCTCTTAAATTCTGAGGGTAAGAAGATGGGTAAGACACAGAAGGGTGCTGTATGGCTTGATCCAAACAAGACAACACCGTATGAGTTCTTCCAGTACTGGAGAAATGTCGACGACGCAGATGTTATCAAGTGTCTCAAGATGTTGACATTCCTTCCATTGGAGCAGATTCAGGAGATGGAGCACTGGGAAGGCAGCGAGCTGAATAAGGCAAAAGAGATTCTTGCCTATGAGCTGACTGCACTTGTACACGGCGAGGAAGAAGCGAAGAAGGCACTTGACGCAGCGAAGAATATCTTCGGTGGCGGAAATACAGAGAATATGCCAGTTGCTGAAATCACAGCAGATATCTTCAATGATGGACAGACAGATCTGATGTCGATTATCGTACAGGCAGGACTTGCAGCATCCAAGAGCGAGGCAAGACGTGCGATGGAGCAGGGCGGTGTCTCTGTCAATGGCGAGAAGATCACAGATGTGAAGAAGATGTTCACACCGGATGATTTCGCAGAGGAGTTCGTATTGAAGAAGGGAAAGAAGAATTTCCGTAAGGTTGTATATAAGGCGTAATGATTCGAAAATGTGTCAATACAATTAAATATGGAACGGCAAAGGCAAGGGCAATCGTGCTCTTGTCATTGCTGTTCGGAATCGGAACTGTCGGTGCGATTGTGTGTGCAATCGTGTTCCGGCAGATTCTGTTTATTTTTGCAGCAGTCGTATGTGTGTTTGTTGTGATTACGCTGGCGCAGACGCTTGTGATTCAGGGTGGTGTTGTGGAAGATGCGAAGAACGCAGAAACGCAGGACACAAAACGTTCCAAACGTACGAAGCCACAGGATGCGGACAAGAAAGTCGATCATATGAAGCCGCCGGTATTTGCGAAGCGAAAGAACGAGAAAGAAGCTTCGAATGTCGAGGAAGAACACAACCGGCACAAGCGGAAGAAACAGCAAAAGAAGGACGCAGATGAGGGAGGACAGGAGTCGCAGGACAGAGAGGAACGGATGGAAGAACAGTCGATTGTTGCTCTTACGCAGGAAACTGTCACAACATACGACCGGAAGAAGGTCAAGAAGACGCTGCATAAGTTCAAGGTGCGGCGGGAGCATCGTATGATCTTCGTAGATCGTTCCGAAAAGCTCAAGGCAAATCAGACACCTGCCTATATCTGGGTAGAGAAAAAGGATTTTCATCTGTTGCTGATTGAACAGGAACCGCGGCACATCACGATTCCACTATATCAGATCAAGAATATTACATATCTGAAGAAGCAGCCGGCAAATGAAGATATTGATTATGCAGCGTATAAGGGCAGCAGTGTGCTTGCGGATATGTTTCGTCCGTATCTGCCGGATTATGCGCACAGTACGGTTGTGGATGATCTGTCTGCCTATAAGAATTTGTATGGAATCGGAAATGATATCTATGTGACAAACCGGTCGGCATCGGCACTATTTGACCTGTTAGGGGTAGAGTTTCAGGTGGATGACCGGGTAACAATGTCCAACAAGGTGAATATTTATTTTAAAGAAGCATACAAGTCGAATATCTTATTACGGGACAATGTGATTGATGCGAACGGATATGCAGACCGGATCAGCAAGACGCTGGATAATCTGGCGCATTCGACAATCAGCTATGCAGAATTTAAAGATACGCTCAACCTGATGATACGAAACAAATTGATTACACAAGAGTTTGCATCGTATTATATGGGTGTGAGAGATGATTTGACTAGATAAAAACAAGTAGAAACGGACTTTTGATACGGTTTCACAAGTTAAGCGTTGCGAGCACCTATATTTACTTGCGAAAACGACACAAAAGTCCGTTTTTACATACGATTCACAAGTTAAAACTTAATAATGTATAGTAAAAATTCGATTTGACGTAATTTATGAAAGAAAAAAGGCGGTTTTTTCAGTTTGCGTTTTCCTTAGACTTGAGTTATCTTAATTACGAGTTAAAGATAATTAAAAAAATTAAGGAAAAGGAGAATACGAGTATGGAAGTTACAGCAGAAGATTTAGGAAAGCGTTCATTTTGTGAGGCAGTCATGCGTGCAAGATTGCCAAAGGCAGTATTCAAGGAATTAAAGAAGACAATTGATTACGGTGCACCGCTTGACGCAGCGATTGCTGATTCCGTAGCGATTGCCATGCGGGAGTGGGCAAAGGAGCTCGGCGCAACACACTATACACACTGGTTCCATCCACTCACAAACCTGACAGCAGAGAAACATGATTCTTTCATGGATCCGGTTGGTGATGGTACATTCATCACAGAGTTCACTGGCAAGGAATTGATCAAGGCTGAGCCAGATGGTTCTTCCTTCCCTTCCGGAGGAATCCGTGAGACGTGTGCAGCAAGAGGTTATACAGTCTGGGATTGTACATCTCCTGCATTTGTCAAAGAGATTCCGGATGGCTGTAAGGTTCTTTGTATTCCGACTATTTTTATTTCATATACAGGCGAGTCTCTGGATCACAAGACACCACTTCTTCGTTCCATGGATGCCGTTAACAAGCAGGCACTTCGTATCCTGAAGCTGTTTGGTAAGACACCAGCGAAGGTAACTGCTTCCGTTGGACCAGAGCAGGAGTACTTCCTGATTGACAAGGATAAGTTCAATCAGAGACTTGACCTGAAGCTGACTGGACGTACATTGTTTGGCGCACCGGCACCGAAGGGACAGGAGCTTGACGATCAGTACTTCGGCGTGATCAAGGATAAGGTTTCTCATTTCATGAGAGAGCTGAACAAGGATCTGTGGGAGTATGGTATTCCAGCGAAGACACAGCATAACGAGGTTGCTCCTTCTCAGCATGAGATCGCACCAATCTATGGTACAACAAATGTAGCAACGGATCAGAACCAGTTGCTGATGGAGACATTGAAGAAGGTTGCAGAGAGAAATGGATTTGCATGTCTGCTTCATGAGAAGCCATTTGCAGGTGTCAATGGTTCTGGTAAGCATAATAACTGGTCTATCTCAACATCCGATGGCGAGAATTTGATTGATCCAGGCAAGGAGCCAGAGAAGAACCTGCAGTTCCAGGTATTCTTAGCTGCAATTCTGGAGTCTGTTGATAATCATGCTGCATTGCTTCGTCTGTCAGCAAGCTCTGCTGGTAACGATCACAGACTTGGTGCAAATGAGGCACCTCCAGCAATCATTTCTGCTTACCTTGGTGATCAGCTTGCTGATGTTGTTGATCAGATCATTGCAAATGGAGAGGCAACAAGCAGCTTGAAGGGTAAGGTTTACAAGTCAGGATGTTCAGTCATCCCTGAGTTCAAGATGGATGCGACAGACCGTAACCGTACATCACCATTTGCGTTTACCGGTAATAAGTTCGAGTTCCGTATGGTTGGTAGTACACAGTGTATTGCACAGCCAATGATGACTTTAAATACAATCGTTGCTGACACACTTTGCAATTTTGCAGATGTGCTGGAGAAGGCAGATGATTTCGAGGCAGCCGCAAAGAAGCTGGTTGCAGATAAGTTGAGAGAGCATCAGAGAATCATCTTCAACGGAAATGGTTATTCTGAGGAGTGGGTAAAGGAAGCAGAGCGCCGTGGACTCCCAAATATCAAGTGCATGGTTGATGCGGTTGATTACCTCGCAACACCGGAGAATATCGAAATGTTTGAGAAGCATGGTGTAATGTCTAAGCGTGAGCTGGTTGCAAGAGGCGTTGTTATGTATGATAACTACGCAAAGCAGATCAATATCGAGGCTCTTACAATGATCGAGATGTCCACGAAGCAGATTATTCCGGCTGTTATGAAGTATGAGGGTACTCTGGCTGCTTCTGTGAAGGATTTGAAGGAGCTTGGTATCAGCGCAGATACACAGATGGAGATTCTTTCTACCATCGATACAAAGCTTGCGGAACTTAAGAAGGCAACTGCAGAGCTTGAGGATATTGTGGCTAAGGCTGCCGAGAAGGAAGAGGATCCAAAGGCTTGGGCAAAATATTATCACGATGTGGTATTTGCTTTCTTCGATACGGTTCGTAAGCCGGCGGATGAGCTTGAGAAGATCGTAGATGCAAAGGCATGGCCATTCCCTACATATGAAGAGCTGTTGTTTGAACAGTAGAATATGCTATAGACCATTTGGTTTATATATTTTCCCCCAGGGGCTGCTTTGGCAGCCCCTTTTTTACGTAATAGGAGATATTATGTGGAATGTTTTCAGTATTGAAAGTGAATTTTTTAGATTTGAATTGGAAATTTGGTTTATCGAGATGAGTTTTTCTGTTTGGGGCGATGGCAAATGGGCGTAGAATGGAGTATAATTATGAAAATGCCCACAACGTGGGCGTAGGACGTGGAAAGTAAGCGAAAAAAACCACGATGTGGCGATACCAGAGGTAGAGAAAAAAACAGAAAAAACAAAACCGGAAAGATAAAAAGAGGACGAGATATGGAAATAAGGAACATTATATTTGATTGTAATGGCACGATGATTTTTGATGGCAAATATCATGATATTGCATGGCGGACATATGTGAGTAAGCTGGCTGGCAGGGAACTTACCAAAGAAGAATTCCAGCATCAGATACTCGGACATACGAACCGGGATATTTTCGAGTGGCTGCTTGGGAAGGGTGCTTTGTCCGAGGAGAAGATCATGCAGTTGACCGAAGAGAAAGAGGTTCTATACAGAAGCATGTATCAGGAAGATCAGGACGCCTGCAGGCTGGTGAAGGGGTTACCAGAATTTCTGGATGAGTTGCAGCGAAGAAATATAAAATGCAATATCGCAACGGCATCTGGTCTATCCAATGTCGACTTTTATTTTGAGCGGTTTGCACTTGCAAAATGGTTTGACAAATCAAAGCTTGCCTATGATGATGGAACGATGCGGGCGAAACCGGCACCGGATATGTATATTCGTGCGATGGAGCCATCTGAGACGATGGTGATCGAAGACAGCCCATCCGGTGTGAAAGCCGCCGTTGCTGCGAACGCAGCTTGTATTGTAGGAATCTACGGCGATTCCGATAAAAAGCTGCTTCAGAATACGGGAGTGTGCGATTATCTGATTGAGGATTATACACGAAATTATATTGGATATATAGAGCGGAATCTGTTAGAATAGGGTAGCGGATAAAGTTACTGTGTTGTACGAATAAACGCAGGAAAGCAATTGGTATGCTATGGAACGATAAAATATAGGAGAATACAATAATCAGGAGGATAAAAACATGCAGGTAACTATTTCAGATGCAATTCGTTATATTGGAGTGGATGATAAGGATATTGACTTATTTGAAAGTCAGTATGTAGTACCAGAAGGTGTATCGTACAATTCATATGTGATTCTGGATGAGAAGATTGCAGTTATGGATACGGTTGATGCCAGGGGCATGGAAGGCTGGGAGGATAAGCTGCTTCAGACATTGAATGGAAAGAAGCCGGATTATCTGATTATCTCGCATCTCGAGCCTGATCATGCGGGAAGTATCGGAAGAATGGTCGAGCTTTTTCCGGAGGTGAAGCTGGTTGCAAGTGCAAAGGCGATTGCGATGCTGCCACAGTTCTTCGAGGATAAATTGGATGCGCAGGAAAAGATTGCGGTCAAGGAGGGCGAAGAGTTATCGCTTGGAACCCATACATTGGTGTTCTATATGGCACCGATGGTACACTGGCCGGAGGTCATGGTGACCTATGAGAAGAGCGAGAAGGTGCTTTTCTCTGCGGATGGATTTGGTAAGTTCGGCGCGCTTTCCCTCACAGAAAATGAGGACTGGGCGTGCGAGGCAAGACGGTATTATTTCAATATCGTTGGTAAATATGGTATGCCGGTACAGACACTTCTGAAGAAGGCAGCAGGACTTGATATCGAGACAATCTGTCCATTGCACGGTCCGGTATTGAAGGAAAATCTCGGATACTATATTGGACTTTACGATACATGGAGCAAGTATGAGCCGGAGAATAAAGGCGTGCTTGTTGCGTATGCATCGATCCATGGCAATACGGCGAAGGCAGCTAAAAAGCTTGCAGACATGCTTCGCGCAGAGGGCGTAGAGAAGGTCGTTGTCAGTGATCTGGCGAGAGAAGATATGGCTGAGGTAATCGAGGATGCATTCCGCTATGACCGGATGGTGCTCTGTGCCGCAAGCTATGATGGTGGGGTATTTCCATGCATGCAGGATTTCCTGAATCATCTGCAGTCAAAGGCGTACCAGAAGCGTACCGTTGGTATCCTGGAGAATGGCAGCTGGGCACCATGTGCCGCCCGCACGATGAAGACGATTCTTTCTATGATGAAGGATGTCACGATTGTGGAGCCAACCGTTACGATCATGTCTACGATGAAGGAATCTGATTACCCAGCGATGGAAGCCTTAGTGAATGCAATCAAATAAGGAGAGTTTTAAGTGAAGAATTTGTACATAGCAGAGAAACCCAGCGTTGCCCGTGAGTTTGCAAAAGCGCTCGGCATGAAGGGGGCTGCAACTGCCGGTGCAAGGGACGGATACTTAGAGAACGAGGATACGATCGTGACATGGTGTGTCGGACATCTGATCACGATGAGTTATCCGGAGGTCTATGATCCAGCCTTGAAGAAATGGAGCTTTGATACGATTCCATTTATACCGGAGGAATATAAATATGAGATTATTGATGCGTCAAGCAAACAGTTTCAGATCGTAAGCAAGCTGCTGAATCGTGAGGATGTTGGACGCATCTATGTCTGCACTGACTCGGGACGAGAAGGAGAATATATCTACCGTCTTGTCGAGCAGATGGCAGGCGTGGACAAAAGTAAAAAAGACCGGCGACGAGTGTGGATTGATTCGCAGACCGAGGAAGAAATCATGCGAGGTATCCGGGAGGCGAAAGAGCTTTCTGCCTATGATAACCTGAGTGATGCGGCATATCTGCGTGCGCAGGAAGATTATCTGATGGGAATCAATTTTTCCCGTGCATTATCGCTGAAATATAGCTACACAGTCCGGAATTATCTCGGCATGGATCGATGCGTGATCGCAGTTGGACGTGTCATGACATGTGTACTTGGCATGATTGTGAAGCGGGAACGGGAGATCCGTCAGTTCGTGCCGACACCATTTTACCGGGTGCTTGCCAGCACAGAAGGATTTGAAGCAGAGTGGAAGACGACGAAGGATTCTGCCTATCTGGATTCTCCTCTTCTGTATAAGGAAAATGGTTTCAAAAAAGAAGAGAGTGCTAAGCAGTTGATTACTGAATTGTCTGCGGATGCACCGATTGAACTGATCGTGCAGAAGGTAGAGAAAAAGACAGAGAAGAAAGCACCACCGATGTTATATAACTTAGCGGAGCTGCAAAATGACTGTTCACGGTTGTTTAAGATTAGTCCGACCGATACGTTGAATACCGTGCAGACACTCTATGAGCGAAAGCTGGTAACATATCCAAGAACGGATGCCCGTGTGCTTTCCACAGCCGTTGCGAAAGAAATCGGGAAAAATATCGGTGGCTTGCAGAAATACGAACCGCTTGCACAGTATGCGCAGTATATTATGCAGCAGGGCGGATACAAGGGTGTTGCCAAATCCAAATATGTCAATGATAAACAGATTACCGACCACTATGCAATCATTCCGACCGGACAGGGACTTGGGAATCTGAATGGGTTAAATGATATTCAGCGGAAGGTGTATGACATTATTGCACGGCGGTTTTTGAGCATTTTCTTTCCGGCAGCAGAGTATGAGAAAGTAAGCCTTGTGTTGTCAAGACAGATTCATACGGTGGTTGGCGAGAAAGAAAATGGAACCGAAAGCTTTTTTGCGAATTTCAAACGACTGAAAAATCCAGGGTATCTGACGATAGCCGGACTTCCGTCTGACAAAAAACAGGAAGAACAGAAGCTGACGGATGAGGAGTTGGCGAAGTTTGCATCTTTGAAGAAAGGTGATGCGATTCCGGTACAGGCATTCGATATCAAGGAAGGAGAGACATCTCCGCCGAAGAGGTATTCTTCGGGTACGTTGATTTTGGCGATGGAAAATGCCGGACAGTTGATTGAAGATGAGGAACTTCGAAGCCAGATCAAGGGCAGCGGTATTGGAACGAGTGCGACGCGTGATAGTATTATCACGAAGCTTGTGACGAACAAATACATTGCGTTAAATAAGAAAACACAGATCGTGACACCGACATTTCTTGGAGAGATCATCTACGATGTATGTTTAAATTCCATTCAGAGTCTGCTCTGGGCGGAAATGACGGCATCGTGGGAGAAAGGGCTTTCCGGTGTTGCGGAGGGAACGATTTCGAAGGATGAATATACAGCCAAGATGAATAAATTTGTCTGTGATAACACGAATGCCGTGAAGCAGATACGAAATCAGAATCAGATCACGCGATTATTTGACCGGACGAAGCCTTTTTATGAGAAGGCGGGAGCGAAGAAGGCTGCAAAGAAATCGTAGATATATTGAAAAATGAGCAGAATCAGATGTTTCATATGCATGAAATAAGTTTCCTGCGTATGGTTCAATAGATGGATGGAGGATAGAAAATGAAAAGTGTAAATGCAGTAACAATCAAGGAATTATATGATCTTTCCCATACGGAGGCAAAACCTTTGATGGAGCAGTATACCTATCCGTGGGAGGTGCTTCCACATATTGGAGAATTTATCGTTAAGCTTGGGGAGTCTCTTCCGAAGGAAGAGTATACCGAAGTAGCGGAGCATGTCTGGGTGCATAAGACAGCGAAGGTATTTGCATCAGCATATCTGGCAGGACCGGCAATCATCGGCGCCGAGACAGAAGTGCGCCAGTGTGCGTTTGTCCGCGGAAATGCGCTGGTTGGAAAAGGCTGTGTGATCGGTAATTCCACAGAGCTGAAAAACGTGATCATCTTTGATAATGTGCAGGTGCCACATTATAACTATGTTGGCGATTCTATCTTGGGATTTAAGTCGCATATGGGAGCAGGTTCGATCACATCGAATGTAAAGAGTGATAAGACACTTGTCCATGTGAAAGGAATTGATCCAGAGACAAATGAGAAGTTTGATCTGGAAACTGGTTTGAAGAAATTTGGAGCAATGCTTGGAAATCATGTAGAGGTTGGTTGTAATTCTGTATTAAATCCTGGTACAGTTATTGGCTCAAACAGTAATGTCTATCCGCTTTCCCCGGTACGTGGATTTGTACCGGCAGAAAGCATCTATAAGACGGGTGGCGTAATCGTAAAGAAACACGCATAAGTGGTTAGTTTGTATCAATCCGGGCAGATTGTGCTGCCTGGCGGGCGGCTTCCAGTATGAGCAGTGTGGTGTACTGGTTGTCGCTTGCATATGTAACAGAATCCAGATCACCGGTGATCTGAAGCTGCTCATTGATGGCATCCACGGAAGGTGTTAAAAGCGGATACATGGCTGTGACGGTTTCGTTTGTGTTTGATACTTCGATGTGTGTGACTGCATGTTTGTCGATGGTCGTCTGTAATTCCAGTGTGGTGCCACCAAGATTTAACTGCGAGGTATAGACACCTGGCTGGTATGTGGCAAATGTTTCCGTTGAGATGCTTGTATCTGTGGTATCCTTTTCGTCCTCCTTTGGCGAGAACATATACCAGAGCAGCAGGATCAACAGGATGCCGAGGACGATAAATATGCCAGTGTAGATGAGTTCTTTTGATTTTAAGACGATAATTTTCGTTTTGGATGACATAATAAAAAACTCCCTGTTCAGAATTAGTATAATATATTCTGAACAGGGAGTTTTTATTACTTTAGAATTAGGAAAATCAACACTTACAGGGAAGAATATCCGTGGCTGTTGATGATTCCCTTGATTGGTATGCCGGCTTTGCAGAGTGGGCAGTCAGCAGCAGAGTGTGTTTCGTAATTCGGGATATCCTCGGTACGGAAGATGGTGTTGATCTGCTCGTCGTGAATTTCATCGGCTGCGGAGAAAATCGAAGATACACCGACCACTTCACCACCGTAATATTCGATACACTCGAGTGCGGTCTGCAAGGTCTTTCCGGTTGTAGCAGTTGCTAACAATACAAGGACATGCTTGCCTTTGATCATGGAAAGATAATTCTCACGAAATATAAGCTGTCCGCCAGAGTGCTGCTCCGGGGAAATGATGTATGCAGTATTGTGCAGGTTCGCAGATAAGATACCTGTGTTAAGAAGTTCGTCTGCAAGATAAGCACCGATCACATTTGTACCGTCCAGACAGACGATCGTATCAATGATCGTTGTAGCAGCGTAGCGGGCAGCCAGCACTTTGGCAGCGGCATGTGCTTCGCTTCGACGGCTCTTCAGACTTGTCATATCAATATAGTAGTTGATATGAGAAGAAGATGTTGCGTAGTGACCAGGTGTTACATTCAGTGAGATTAAGTTGCTGGATGTAGACTGTACCTTGAATGTATTTGTGTTTTCCATAAATAGTACCCCTCCTGTGCGTTTTATGACATACTGATATTATAAATGGTATACGGGATTTATGCAAGCAAAGTAGCACAATACACAGAAAATTCATCGTATATTTTCACCGATTTTCGAGACGCCGACATAGATCTGGGAGATCTTATACCACGTTGGAAAATCGACAATTCCGCTTACTGGAAGATTAAAAATGGACTGAAAGGCACGCACGGATTCTGCGGTTGCGGAACCATAGATACCATCGACTGTGACAGTCGGAATCGCCGGGTAATTCTGCGCAATACGGTTTAACTGCTCCTGAATCGTAATGACCGGTTCGCCGGAGCTTCCGATCGTCAGATCATAGCCCGGATAAGAGGATGGGATTCCGGAGACAATTTCTGCTTCATTTACATACATATCGGATCCGTAATAGTAGTGGATGATATCTATGGCAGAGAAACCATCATCCCCGAGTGCTTTAGAACCCCACTGTGTCATCCAGTTTGGACAGGAGACGCGCTTGCCATCGCAGTATTGTGTGAGAATCGGCTGCTTGACATTTGGACGGGCGAGATAGCGGTTGTAGAGCCGGTCGGCAATCTGCGAGATATTCTCGTAAATGGTCTTGCCGTAGATCCATTTGTGATCGTAAGCGGTGGAGGATGTAATAGTGAAATTATAGCCTTTGTTTCGATACCATTCTGTATATACCCGGTTTAAAGTGAAGGACATGATTGCCAGAATATTGGCTTCGATCGTGCTTTCTGGCCAGGTGGAGTAGATCTCGCAGCAGGCGACATTTTTGATGTAGTCGATGTATGGGACATAATAATCGGTAGCAGTGGAGTCGCCGGGGACACCGTCGTGTACGACAATCGTTTCTGGTACGACGACGCGTGAGAGGACGATCTCGCCACTTTCGGATAAAGGCTTGATCTCCGGCTCGGCGATTTTCGGTGGATAGTATTCCCAGAGCGTGTGTCCGCCGATGACGATTGGGTTATAGACATAGTCAGGTGTCTGCTCGGATGGCTGCAATACGATGGACTGCAATCCGTTTTCACCAGAGAATATCTGGACGCCCGAGACAAGCCCTTCCTGATAGCCGGGAGCGGAGATCTTTACATTGTATTCAGACTGTCTCTTATACACATCTGACGCTGCCGACGACTAGTCGAGT
>ERZ1027047.40-NODE-40-length-79662-cov-10.097416_pt1 | contig 79662 bp, 59 predicted proteins | sample MGYA00519286_ERZ1027047 | MGnify/ENA primary metagenome ERZ1027047 (study PRJEB26926, sample SAMN06164592) | human gut metagenome | biome: ENVO:00009003; feature: ENVO:2100002; material: ENVO:00002003 | host: Homo sapiens | place: USA | collected 2012 ... | reverse complement strand
GCTTCAGTAGCTCAGTTGGTTAGAGCACCTGACTGTTAATCAGGGGGTCGTTGGTTCAAGCCCATCCTGAAGCGCCTTGTCCGTGAGGATCAAGTTTAGAGACAAGAAGACCAATCAGTATGCTTCAGTAGCTCAGTTGGTTAGAGCACCTGACTGTTAATCAGGGGGTCGTTGGTTCAAGCCCATCCTGAAGCGCGAAATGGCGGCGAAGTGATTCGCCGCCATTTTATTTGTTTTCGCTAAAGCTCAAACCTGAACCAAAAGAAGACGCCAAGACACTAAAATCAACGCTAAAATTACAAATAATTGCAAGTTAGGGCTGAGTTCGCTTGCTTTTGTCAGAAAAAAGTTGTAATTTTGCAACGCTTTTTGAGCAAACGGCCCTGCGGCAATGGAGAAGCCGCAATGAACGTTTCGACTAAAAGCCTATTTAACAACATTTTAAATATTATCTCCATTATGAGTTTCACAACAGAACAGAAGAAAGAAATCTTCAAGACGTATGGCAAGGGCGAAGGCGACACCGGCAGCCCCGAAGCACAGATCGCACTTTTTTCGAAGCGCATCCAGCACCTGACCGAGCACCTGAAGAGCAACAAGAAGGACTACGCTACCGCCCGCGCACTTAAGATGCTGGTTGGTCAGCGCCGCAGCCTGCTCGACTACCTGATCCGCAAGGACATCAACCGCTACCGCGCCATCATCGCCAAGAAGGAACTCGGTATCCGCAAGTAATCAAGACAAATCAAGTACCCGGCCGGGCATGACAAGACCCGAGGGCGCCCGCCGGAAGGATAATCTAAATATCATAATCAACGATGTACGCAATCGTAGAAATCAAAGGACAGCAGTTCAAGGCCGAGGAAGGCAAGTTCCTGTATGTTCATCACCTTGGCGACGTAAAGCAGGGTGACGCCGTTAGCTTCGAGAAGGTTCTTCTCCTGGACGCAGACGGCAACGTGACTGTAGGCGCACCCGCAGTAGAGGGCGCCAAGATAGAGTGTGAAGTGCTCGAACCCCTCGTTAAGGGCGACAAAGTGCTCGTGTTCAAGAAGAAGCGCCGCAAGGGCTATCGTCGTCTCAACGGACACCGCCAGCAGTTCACCAAAGTAATGATCAAGAAAATCGTAACCGCATAAACCAAAAAGAGAAATGGCACATAAAAAAGGTGTCGGTAGTTCTAAGAACGGCCGTGAGTCAGAAAGCAAACGACTCGGAGTGAAAATTTTTGGTGGTTCGAATTGCAAAGCCGGCAATATCATCAAGCGTCAGCGTGGCACCGTTCACCATCCCGGTCTCAACGTGGGTATGGGCAAGGACCACACTCTGTTCGCCCTCATTGACGGCGTAGTGGTATTCACCACCGGTAAGGAGGGACGTAAGTTCATCAACGTTCAGCCCCATCAGAACTGATAACAGATTCCAACCGATAAAAAAGGGATGCGCGCACGCGACATCCCTTTTTTAATGCCGATTTAGAGTGTGTTTACTCTTAAACCCCGGCAGCAATCCGGTCCGGCCTCTTTCACACTGATTCGTGCAGGCCGGTTGGTCACGGCGAGCGGCATAGCCGCGGTTGATTAATGCGAATTTCAATTTTTTATTAACACATTTTTACCAATCGGCCTTTAAATTTGTTATATTGATGATTTTTGTTAATTTTGCTTATGGAAAGGCGTATTAGGCTAAAGCGACACCTGCAGCGACTTCCGGCGTGGATACTGACCGTCATCACGCTGGCCGCGGTGCTCTGGCTAACCCTCGCTCCCCATCCGTTAGGCCAACAGGAGCCCCCTCCCCTCTTTCCCGGCGCCGACAAGGTGGTGCACGCCATTATGTTCGGTGGCCTGACCTTCGTCGCACTCGTGGACTGGGCGCGCGGCCGTGACTTCCGCTCCGTACGATGGCCCGTATGCATCCTTATGGCGACACTTTCCTCTCTCTTAGGCATCGCCATTGAATTCATACAGCGTTCCATGGGCATGGGACGCAGCTACGACCCGATGGACATGGTGGCCGACATCACGGGGTCATTCCTGGTGGCCGTAGTCTGGATATGCGCCGAAGCCTGCCGCAAACCTGAATAAGCTTTTCATAAAAAAATTCAAGTCGAACCCACACGATGAACGACACACACGACACACACACGCCGCAACAACCGGACCGGACCGCGCAACCCGAGGCTCCGAAGCCCCGGAAACGGCATGCCATACGACCCCGGTGGCTGCGGATCACGCTCAAGACACTGATGTGGCTGGTAATCGTCGTGCTGTGTATCCCGGTGCTTATATACATTCCGCCTGTGCAGGACCTGGCCATATCCATCGCCAAGGACGCGGTGCGCAAATCCACCGGCATGGAGATAGGCATAGGCAAGTTCAGACTCTCCTTCCCGCTCAAGGTGCATCTGAAGGACGTGTACGTTCTCACCGCGCCACGCGACACGATGGTACGCGCCGGCCAAGCCATTGCCGACATAAAGCTGCTCCCGTTACTGAATCTCGACGTCAAGGTGAACCGGCTGGACCTTGAAAACGGCTATTACCGCATGGTCAACGCCGACTCCTCCATGATTTTAGGCATCCGTGCCGGACACCTTACCGTGGACGACAAGAGTTCGGTCGACATCAGGAAATCACGCATACTGCTGAACAAAGTCCGCCTCAGCGACGGCGACCTCTCGCTATACATGGACGTGTGGAAAAAGAAGCCTACTCCTCCGGACACCGTTCCCGCCACGCCATTCTATATCCAGGCCAACGATGTGACGCTCGACAACTTCCGCTTCGGGATGTCGATGCTTCCCACCATCGATACTCTCAGTCTCGACATAAAGAGCGTGGCGTTGACGCACGGCATCGTGGACCTCGGCAAGAACGAGGTCAAATGGAAACGCGCGGCCATGTCCAACGGCTCGGTTACCTACCTGCAGCCCACGCCCGAATACATCAAGGCTCATCCGGCACCGCCGAGCGAACCCTCGGAGGGTCCGCCGATGCGCATCATGGGCGACTCCATTGCCGTCGACAACCTAAAGGCCCTGTACGCCACCAAGGGCGTAAAGCCGGCCGCAGGTTTCGACCCGTCGTATATCGCCGTAGACGGCGTAGCCATTGGAATGCGCAACTTCTACAACGAAGCGTCAACCGTACGTCTGCCGCTGACCCGTCTGCGCGCCCACGAACGCTCGGGCTTGCAGATAACTCAGGGCCGGGGCACAATCGGAGTGGACTCCATCGGACTGACATTGAAGCAGGTAGGCCTTCAGACCCTCTTTTCCCGCATCGATGCCAACGCCGACGTGCCGTTCGCCCTCATGTCTATGGAACCGGACGCCCCGATGAACGTCAAGGCCAACGGTGCGGTCGGGTTCCCCGACGCAGAGGCATTCATGCCTGCACTAAAGACATTTACAGCCAAGATTCCGTCACGCAAGCCGTTGCGGTTTGATCTGGAAGCCCGTGGATCCCTGTCTGAACTGCACGTCGGCACACTCAAGGCCGCGATGGACGGCGTGGTAAGGATCGACGCCCGGGGACACGTGGCCAACGCACTGCAATACAAGAAACTGCGCGCCGACATCGAATTTGACGGCGCCCTGATGGATCCTCGCCTGGCCGACCAATTCCTTGCTCAGAGCGACATGGAGATTCCGGCATTCGACATCAAAGGCACAGCCCGGGCCAACGGGCTGCAGTATGGCGCGGACTTCACGCTGCGCTCCACGGCCGGAGACGTGGCCGCCAACGGTCATGTGGCCCTGACGCCGGAGACATATAATGTGGACGCATCCATCCATGAACTGAACGTAGCGAAATTCATGCCCTCGCTCGGCATCGGGCGCGTCACCGGCACCGTACAGGCCGCCGGCCGGGGTTTCAATCCCGTAAGCGGCCATGCGCTTACCGATGCCAAAGTGCGCATAGACGGCATCGAATATCAGAAGCATCATTACCGCGACATACGCCTCGACGCCATGCTTGACCCGGACGGCAGGCTTACGGTAGTCGGAGGTTCCGTCAATCCGGGCCTTAACTTCGACATCGACGGCTCGGGCATCATCCGCACCGACGACTATAACGTTGACCTGCGTGCCGACATACGCGACCTTGACCTGCGGCAACTCGGATTCACCGACAGTATGTGTCAGGGCAGCGGCACCATATTCCTTGCGGGCAACGCCCAGCCGGGCAAATGGCTGTATGACGTGGACCTGAAACTCGTGGACTTCGACTGGAACATGCCGGGCACCTACATCCATCTGCCGGGCGGCGTGCACGCCGTGCTCAAGGCAGACCAACTCGCCACGATGTTCGACATTAACTCCGACCGCACCGACCTGCATTTCGAGAGTCCCGCAGGCATGAAATACGTGATGGATTCGTTCATCGCCGCAGCCGACACCGTCACCGGCCAGATAAACCGCCGCAACATCTCCGTGGCGGACATAAAGCAGGCGCTGCCGCAGTTCACGCTTGACGTCAACGCCTCCGGGCGCGGTCTTGTCAGCCAGTTCCTGTCGCCCTCGGGCATATCCGTAGACACGATATGGGGACATATAGAACGTGACTCGATCATTTCGGGCAACTTCAACGTGCACCGGCTCACCACATCGGTGGCCAACGCCGACACCGTGACGCTCAACCTCAACGAACGCGGATCGCTGCTGGACTACCGCATCCACATGGGCAACCGTCCGGGAACGTTCGACGAATTCGCCCAGGCCAACGTGAACGGATACATCGGCCAGAACCGCCTGGGTATGTTCTTCAACCAGCGCAACATCAAGAACCAGCAGGGATACCGCATCGGTCTCACCGCCGCCATGATGGACTCGGTGGTGAATGTCCATTTCACCCCGTTGAAATCAACTATCGCCTACCTGCCCTGGACTCTGAACAACGACAACTACATAGCCTACAACCTGCACAATATGCATGTCGACGCCAATCTGAAGGCGCAGAGCAAAGAGAGCTCCATCCTGGCACGAACCGAGACCAACGACCGGGGCAACGAGCAGTTCCGGCTTAAGGTTGAGAATCTTCATATCGAGGACTTCCTGGGCATGTCCATCACCGCTCCGCCCGTCAAGGGCTCGGTCAATACCGACCTGACCGTGCTGTACGTCGACGAGCAGTTCCACGCGTCCGGCGGCCTGCAGCTCAACGACTTCATATACGAGCGCAAGCGTGTGGGCAGCTTCGACTTCGACATCAACGCGGCGTATGCCACGCAGACGGGGCGCATACTCGGCGACGCCAGCCTTAATATAGACGGCCACAAGGCCATCCGGGCGTTTGCCCGCGTCGGCACCTCGGGAGCCAGCCGCGACAGCATCGGCGTGTTGCTCAACCGCTTCCCGCTCCGCATCGCCAATCCGTTCTTAGGACAGAACGCCCGGCTGGCAGGCTACCTCAACGGCGCCATGCGGCTGGATTCCACGCTGTCGACGCCCATATTCAACGGGCGCCTGGCCATGGATTCGGCTTCCGTTTACATCCCCATGGCCGACGCCACGCTAAGGATGGATACCGCCCGCATCACGGTGCGTGACAATATACTGCGATTCAACAAGTTCGACATCTGGGGCGCCAACAAGAACCCGCTCAGCATCGACGGCTCGGTCAATGCCTCCGACTTCCGCAAGATATTGGTGGATCTCACTGCCGACGCGCGCAACATGCAGCTGATCAAATCGGACAAACGCTCAAAGGGCGATATCTTCGGCAAGATATACCTTGACCTCGGACTCAAGGTTAAGGGCCCGCTGCAGCGTCTGGACGTGACCGGCAACCTGAACATGCTGGGCAACACCGACGCAACTTACCGTCTGAACCTGCCCGAAAGCGAGTTCACGGCCACCAACGACGAAGGCGTGGTGAGGTTCGTGAACTTCAGCGACACCACGCAGGTGGCCAGAATGGATTCGATCGAACCGTCGCTGTTCAACATGAAGCTCGACGCCAACATTGCGATCTCGCCGGGAACGCACCTGCAGGTGCTGCTCAGCACCAACGGCACCGACAAGCTGGAGCTGCAGCCCTCGGCCAACCTGAACTTCCATCAGAGCTACATGGGCGACATGACCATGTACGGCACCGTGACGCTCGGCACAGGTTTCGTCCGTTACGCCTTCCCCGTCCTTGGCGAGAAGATGTTCGACTTCAACCCCGAGAGCACCATCACCTGGAACGGCACCCTGATGAACCCCACCCTGAACATCACGGCCACCGACAACATGAAGGCCAACATAACCCAGGGAGGCAACTCGCGTCTGGCCAACTTCCTGGTGACGGCCCGTGTGACCAACCCGCTGGACCAGATGAAAGTCAGCTTCGACCTGAGCACCAACGACGACCTGACCATACAGAACGAGCTGCAGTCCATGTCGCCCGACCAGCGCCAGACACAGGCCATGAACCTGCTGATCTACGGACAATACACCGGCCAGGGTGGCACCAAGGGCAACGCCAACATAGGCGGCAACATGCTCTATTCCTTCCTGGAATCGCAGCTCAATTCGTGGGCCGCCAAGCACGTGCGCGGAGTGGAGCTGTCCTTCGGCATCGACCAGTACGAGAAGGCGTCCAACGGTGCCAAGACCACCGAGACCAACTATTCGTATCAGGTCAGCAAGAGCCTGTTCAACAACCGGTTCAAGATCCTGGTGGGCGGAAACTACTCCACCGACCAGAATCCGGAGGACAACCTGGCGCAGAACCTGATAAGCGACATATCGTTTGAATACATGATCAAGCAGACGCAGAGCATGAACATGTCCGTGCAGCTGTTCCGTCACCAGGGCTTCGAAAGCATACTGGAGGGCGAGATCACCGAGACGGGCGTGGCCTTCGTGATGCGCCGCAAACTGGCCAACCTGCGCAACTTCTTCAGGTTCCGCCGTCGCAAGAAACCCACCACGGCCACCGTAGTGCTCGACTCCACCGCCGAATCTCACGGTGTGCCCACCCAAAACGCTCTGATGCCTCCTAAATTCGAGGCCGTCAAAAGAGACTCTACAGTCGGAAAGGATACGATAAATGAATAGGCTGACACACAATATGAACAGGCTGACACGCATATTGACCCTGTTGGTCACGGCCGTGATGGCCGCGGCCCTCGTGTCGTGCTCCACCACCAAGCGACTGGGCGAGGGCGAAGTGCTGTACGACGGCATGAAGATCAAGATCACGCCTGCAGACGACGACAAGGTGCCGGCAGGCGTCAAGAGCGACCTGACCAAAGCCGTGGACGTAAAGCCCAACAATCCCATACCATTCCTCCGTCCATACATACGCAGTCCGTTCCCCTACGGTCTGTGGATCTACAACGCCTGGGGAGACTCCAGCCGCGGCCTGAAAAAGTGGATATCCGACAAGCTCGGCGAACAGCCCGTGCTGCTCTCGGACGTGCGCCCCGACGTACGCCTGCAGATGCTCAAGACCGTCATGAACAACAGCGGATACTTCAGCGGACGCGCCGACTACGAGATACAGTACAAGAAGAAGAACGACAAGATCGCAGGCCTGCGCTACAACGTGCAATTAGGCCGGCCATATTTGATCGACTCGCTGATATATCTGAGCATGGACACCGCGGGACGCAGCCGCGAGGACCATGTGATGCGGACTCTGAATCATTTCATAGACTCCGTGGCCGGAAAAAGCGACTATCTGAAGGTCGGCGAGCAGTTCAACGTCGATTCGCTGGTATCCGAACGCGTGCGCATCACCAACATACTGCGCAACCGAGGCTGGTTCTACTTCCGGCCCGAATACATCGAATTCCTCGCCGACAGCCTGATCAATCCGGGCAGCATCGCGCTGAAGCTGAGCCTTGTCGACAACATGCCGCGCATGGCCGCCCTGCAGTATAGAGTAGGCAATATCACCACTTTGGTACAGCGGCGCTCCAACCGTCGCACCGCCGACGTGGATACCTTCCGTACCAAACGGGGTGAAGTAATAGTGGAACGCCCATCCAAGCTGCGCAAGGGGCTGCTGCCCGAATGCATCACGTTCCGGCAAAACAAGCTGTTCTCCGTGCGCGACATGAACCGCACGCAGACCCGACTCTCGAGACTCGGCATATTCGGAAACATCAACATCAGTGCCCTGCCTGTCGACACATCGGAATATGACCCGCGACTCGACGTGCTCATAACCTGCCAGTTCGACCGCCCGATGGAAGCTACGCTTCAGGCCAACATCACGTCGAAGTCCAACTCATATCTCGGGCCGGGACTGATTTTCGGCATAACGCACAACAACCTGTTCGGCGGCGCCGAGAAACTGAACATACAGCTGTCGGGCAGCTACGAGTGGGAGACCGGCCGCAAGCGCAGCAACGCCATGAATTCGTACGAAATCGGCCTGTCCGGCTCCCTGGCGTTCCCGCGTCTGCTCGCCCCGAAGTTCGTGAAGCGCTCGCGCCGCGACCTCAACTGGACCACCATAACCCTGAGCGGAGACCTGCTGAACCGTCCGCATTATTTCCGCATCGCGGAAGTCAAGTTAGGCATCACCTACGACTGGAACCATTCGCGCCACGTGGTGAATTCCTTCACTCCGTTCAAGCTGACATATTCCAAGCTGCTCAAGACCACCCACACATTCGACTCCATCATGCAGGAGAATCCGGCCGTGGGACTGTCGTTCGAAAGCCAGTTCATCCCGGTGATGCAATACACCTACACCTTCGACAAGTGGCTGGAACGCGAACGCATCAACGGCTTCAACTTCACCACGACTGTGATGGAGGGCGGCAACATATTCTGGGGACTGTGGCGCGCCTGCGGCGTGAAGGGACGCAAGGAACTGTTCGGAATGCCGTTCTCGCAGTTCGTCAAGGCTCAGGCGCAGCTGGTATATTCACGCCGTCTGTCGCGGTTCCACGACCTATGGCTTGTCAGCCGCCTGCTGGTAGGCGCGGAACACGCATACGGCAATTCGTCGGAAGTGCCATACTCCGAGCAGTTCTATATCGGAGGCGCCAACTCGCTGCGCGCATGGACCGTGCGTTCGCTCGGACCCGGCAGCTACCGCGCTCCGAGGGAACTGCGCAACGGCTACTTCGACCAGACGGGCGCATTCAAGTTCGAGGTCAACACCGAGTTCCGATTCCCAATCATCAGCATCCTGCACGGCGCCCTGTTTGTCGATGCCGGTAACATCTGGCTGTTCAATAACGACCCGGCACGTCCGGGAGGTATGCTCACGGCCAAAAACTTCGGCAAGGACATTGCGCTTGGCACGGGTATAGGTCTGCGCGTGGACATCGGCATGATGGTGATTCGCGGCGACCTCGGCTACGGCCTCCACGCTCCGTATGACACAGGAATGTCGGGGTATTTCAACATCAAGCCCAAGAACGCATTCGCGTTCCACCTGGCTATCGGATATCCCTTCTGAATCAGAAGGGCTTGCGATACTTGGTCGGGTCCTTTATCTCGTCCATTATCGAGAGATAGGAAGCATAGCGGGATTCGGATATCAGATGGTCCTCCACAGCGGGAATCACAGCACAGCCCGGCTCGTCTATATGCTTGCAGTCGCTGTAACGGCAGTTCTTGCCGTGTTCGAAAATCTCGGGGAAATAATGTGACACCTCAGCGAGCTGGAAATCGATTGTGCCGAAGCCGCGTATGCCGGGAATGTCTATGATTCCGCCCCCTTCGGGCATGTCGATCATCTCTGAGAATGTGGTGGTGTGCATTCCCGTGTGGTGCACGTCGGATATCCTGCCGGTCTTCAGGTCCGCGCCGGGCACAAGGGCGTTTATCAGCGACGACTTCCCCACTCCGGAATTGCCCGCGAACAGCGATACCTTTCCTTTCAATGTCTCTTTGAGAGTGTCGAGTCCTTCGCCGGTCCTGGCCGACACTATATATACGGGATAACCTATCTGACGATAAAGCGCGGCCACCGCCTCGCCGTATTCCCGGTCATCCTCGTCCCACAGGTCGCTTTTGTTCAGAATCAGGGCCGCAGGCACGTCATACGCCTCGGCCGTGGCAAGAAAACGGTCGATGAAGGTGGTTGGAGTCAGCGGGTCACGCAACGACGCCACAAGATAGGCCGTGTCAAGATTGGCGGCGAGTATGTGCGATTCCTTCGACAGATTGGACGCGCGGCGTATTATATAATTGCGGCGCGGCTCGACGGCCACGATATAGTCGGCATCGTCCGACGCATGCTGTATCATCACATGGTCGCCCACCGCAACGGGATTGGTGGTACGGATTCCCTTGATGCGGAAATTGCCTTTCACGCGGCAGACAGTCTCCGCGCCGTCCTCCTCCTTCACCATGTAGCTGCTGCCGGTGTTTCTCACCACCACCCCTTTGCGCAGGGGCGCGGTCTCCTTCTCTTTCTCTGTTCCTTTCTTCTTCGACATCTTTTCACTTAGGCTTCGTTCCCGAATCGCGTCATTCTGCAACGGCGCGGTTCAGGCATCGTTCCTTTACAACAAAATTACAACTTTTATAACAAACTCCCATCTAAAGTTGTTAAATAATAAGAAAATCAATCTAAAATTGATGATTTTTACCTTTTTTTGCCGCGAAAAGACCGCTTTTTAATTAAAAAATTTTGATTTTAATTAAAAAAGAGTGAACTTTGCAGTGAAAAAGAGCGATATACGAAATAACACACTAAATTTTAAAAGCAATGAATATCGAATCAATCGGCACATGGGCCGGCGAGGTTTACAAAGCATTGGAGTCGGCTGACACAAAAATCTTAGGACTGAAAGGTCTGAAGAAAGCCACTAAGCTGAAGAAAGACGAACTGATGGCCGCCCTCGGATGGCTGGGCCGCGAAGGCAAGATTACCCTGACCACTAACGACGAAGACATTGTCGTAGCGCTGGTTTAATTGAACTGAAACACTCTACATAACGGCGGTGTGTCATGCCTCATGACGCACCGCCGCAGTTTTCGTGTCAATATTTAGTTTTCGTGTCAATATTAGTTTTCGTTTCCCTCTTTCTCTGTGCTGAGACGGAAGTCGAAGCTATATCCGAAGTCCTATCCGAAGCTATATAAAGCTACCGCCTTATTACTCGTGTCCTTCCTTCCGATTGCAAATAAGCATCCGCCTATCTATAATCCCGAGGCACCGGAATAGTATCTCTCAGGAAATCGCGCCGCCGTTCTTCGGATGCCCCGGCTTTTGATGCGGGCCCTTTCGCATCCTTACTCCGCTTAGCCTTTCTGCGTCCCGAGTTCTTACCGGATTTCCTCTTTTTTCTCTTATGACGCGACCCGTATTCATTACCGGAGTCTTCGGCTGCCTCATCGGCTGCCGGACGGTAGATGACGGTCTGCACCGGAACAACTTGCGATGCGGCGTCACCGGGCCGGCCGCAATAGCGCATAACGAAGCCGAGGGACGTGATGACAAGTGTCACAAACACTAATATCACTATCCCTCGGCGTTCCTGTTTCCCCAAACCCATATTCTATCATTCTATCCCGTATCGGGAAGTAACGTGCTTAGCTCTGACGGGCCACGCGCTTGCGGTCGTTCTCGTCAAGCAGTATCTTGCGCAGGCGTATATGGTGGGGCGTCACCTCCACATACTCGTCCTCCTTGATGTATTCCAGTGCCTCCTCAAGCGAGAATACCACCGGCGGAACTATCTTGGCCTTGTCGTCGGCGCCGCTGGCTCGCATATTGGTCAGTTTCTTCGACTTGGTCACGTTCACCACGATGTCATTGTCCTTGGCGTTCTCGCCCACAACCTGGCCGGTGTAGACCTCCTCCTGCGGGAAGATAAAGAAGCGTCCGCGGTCCTGCAGCTTGTCGATGGCGTAGGCGTAGGCCGTACCGCTCTCGTGCGCTATCAGCGAACCGTTGGTGCGGCGCTCTATGTCGCCCTTCCAGGGCTGGAACTCCAGGAAGCGGTGTGCCATGATTGCCTCGCCCGCAGTGGCGGTAAGCACGTTGTTGCGCAGTCCGATTATGCCGCGGCTCGGTATCACGAACTCGATGTCCACGCGGTCGTTGCGCGTCTCCATCGACAGGATGTCGCCCTTGCGGCGTGTCACCAGGTCTATGACCTTCGACGAATATTCCTCGGGCACGTTGATGCTCAGCGACTCCACAGGCTCGCACTTCACGCCGTCTATTTCCTTGATGATTACCTGCGGCTGGCCAACCTGCAGCTCATATCCCTCGCGGCGCATGGTCTCGATCAGAATGGACAGATGCAGCACACCACGGCCGAACACGGTCCACATATCCTCGCGGTCCCCTTTCTGTACGCGCAGTGCCAGGTCCTTGTCCAGCTCGCGTTCCAGACGCTCCTGGATGTGGCGCGAGGTCACATACTTGCCGTCCTTGCCGAAGAAAGGCGAGTCGTTGATGGTGAATGTCATAGACATCGTAGGCTCGTCGATGGCGATGCGGGGCAGCGGCTCGGGTTTGTCATAGAGAGTGATGGTATCGCCGATCTCGAAGTTGTCCAGACCCACGATGGCGCAGATGTCGCCGCTGTCCACATGGTCGGTCTTGGTGCGGCCCATTCCCTCGAATGTCTGCAGTTCCTTGATTTTCTGGCGTGTCACCGTGCCGTCCTTCTTGCACAATCCGATTTCCATACCCTCGCGCAGGGTGCCGCGATGCACGCGACCTACCGCGATACGACCCACGTACTGGCTGTAGTCCAGGCTGGTGATCAGCATCTGCGGGTCGCCCTCTATCTGTGTGGGAGCGGGGATGTATTTGATGATTGCGTCCAGCAGCGCCGTGATGTCCTCGGTCGGTTTCTGCCAGTCGGTGCTCATCCAGTTCTGCTTGGCCGAACCGTAGATGGTGGGGAATTCAAGCTGGTCCTCGGTGGCGTCCAGGTTGAACATAAGTTCGAACACCATCTCGTTCACCTCCGACGGACGGCAGTTGGGCTTGTCCACTTTGTTAACCACCACCACGGGCTTCAGTCCCATCTGGATGGCTTTCTGAAGCACGAAACGGGTCTGGGGCATCGGGCCTTCGAAGGCATCCACCAGCAGCAGACAGCCGTCGGCCATGTTCAGCACGCGCTCCACCTCGCCGCCGAAGTCGGCGTGCCCCGGAGTGTCGATTATGTTGATTTTCGTGCCCTTGTAGTTGATGGACACGTTTTTGGAAAGAATCGTTATACCTCTTTCACGCTCGAGGTCGTTGTTGTCAAGTATCAGCTCTCCGGTGTTCTGGTTGTCGCGGAACAAGTGTCCGGCCAGCAGCATTTTGTCCACCAAAGTAGTCTTGCCATGGTCCACATGGGCTATAATGGCGATGTTGCGAATGTCTTGCATGTAATTTTTATCTCGAAATAATCACGCAAAATTACAAAAAATTACCGAACCCACAAAATACTTAATACCACTGCACGCCGTTGGACGTCTGCGAGCGCTGGTCGTACTTCAGGTCTTTCAGCAGGCTGGACTTCACGGCGATGTGGAAGTTGTACGACTTGTAGGGGCCTACGGGCACGAAGCTTGCCGACATGGTGAAGCAGTGGATGTCGCGGCTGATGGAGCAGTTCATGTATGCCAGCTTGTGCAGCTCGAAGTTGTAGCTGGCCGAGAACGAGAAGTTCCAGTTGGGCGTGGGACGCACCGAGCCGCTGATGGACAGGTTCTGCATCCAGCGGCCTTTGTAGTCCAGTTTCTTGTAGTCGTAGTCGCCGTAACCGTAGCTTACCGAATAGTTCAGCGACAGACTCCAGGGGAACTGCCATTTCTCGTAGCCGTCGTTGTCGCTGTTGTTCTCCGGCTGGCTTTTCTGTCTGGACCTCTTGCGTGTGGCCATGTCCGAGAAGCTGTCCTCCTCCGTTATTTCGTCGTCATCCTCGCCCGGCTCGCGGTCACGGTCGTTGTCGGCGTCCTTCTTGCGCTTGAACGTGTCGTTGCTCAGCGTATAGCTGAAGCTGGTGGAGAACGACGACAGTTTCATGAATCCCTGATGGGCGTTCCAACGGAACTTATTGATCTTACGCACCGACCCGTTGGCGTCCGGACGGTACACGTATGGATCCCATGTGGTGTTGAAGTTCAGGTTGAAGTTCTTGACCAGACGCATCGTCACGCTCATCTGCAGCGGACTCAGCTTCAGGGAGTCGGCAGCGAAGTTATAGCTCTGCGACAGGCTCAGGTTCTCTATCAGCGACACCTTCTTGTAGCCGGTGGAATCCTTGTCCGACTTCACCTTCATCTCCAGGTTGTTGGCCAGGGCCACGGTGACGGCGCTGTTCATGCCGCGTCCGGGCACGCCGAATATGCCGTGGCTGAAGTACGAGTAGTCGCGGCGCGTCTGATTGCCGGCCTGGTCGGTCATCATGTAGTAGTTGTAGTAACCCCAGCCGGGCGACCCGAAGTCGGGCGCGTAGTTGAAGCTCACGGTGGGCGTCAGGACGTGGCGTATCATCTGCACCTTGTCGCCCAGGAACTTCATCGGCTTCCAGAATCCGTACAGCTTCGTGTCGAAGCTCATGCCGACGTTGAAGTCGAACACGTTGTAGAATCCGTAGGTGGTGTCCTGCACCTCGCGCGATGCCTGCGAGTCCCACTGACGCTTTATCTTGCTGGTGTACATACGGTCGTTCAGCGTAATGCTGGGCGAGATGTGCAGGTATTTGAACAGATTGAACGTGGCCGAGATGGGCACGTAGTGCTTCATGCCGTTGCGCCAGTCCTTGATGATGTTTTTCTTGAAGAATTCGTCCTGACCGGATGTCAGCGAGTTCTGGAACTGACCGGAATACGACATCTTGATCTTCTCGTACCATTTCTCGCCGCCCACCGACTTCTTGCGCTTGAACGGCGCTAACTGCGACATGGTCACGGTCAGGTTGGGGAACGACACGGCCAGCGTGGAGTCCTGGCTGCGCTGCGTGATGTTGGCCGTGGCCGACAGGCTCCATTTCGTGCCGGGGAAGCGGTACGTCATGTTGACGGTCGACGACTTGGTGTTCTCGGTAAACGAGCTGTTGTAGTACGAGTTCAGGTCGTTGCGGCTATAGCCGGACGTAGCGAAGTTAACCGAAGCCGAGAACGACAGGTTGGGATTTGCCTTGGCGTCCTGACTGTGGCTCCATATCACCTGGAAGTTGCGCATCTTCTGGTAGTCGGCCGTTCCCTTATCGCCGGTGACAGTCTGCAGGAACGAGATGTCGAACGTGCCACGGTATTTGTATCGCTTCACATAGTTGGAGTAAGCCGAGATTCCCCACGAACCCTTGGTATATATCTCGCCTCGTATGGCCAGGTCCACGTTGTCGTTGATGGCGAAGTAGTAGCCGCCGTCGCGCAGGTAGAATCCGCGGTTGTAGTCCTCGCCGATCGAGGGGAACAGCACGCCCGACGAATATTTCTCGCTGAACGGGAAGTAGCCGAACGGCAACGCCAGCGGCAGCGGCACGCCCATCAGCACCATATAGCCGGGACCGGTCACCACATCCTTCTGCGGGCGCACCTTGGCCTTGGTCAGCTGGAAATAGAAGTGCGGATTCTCGTGGTCCTCGCAGGTGGTGTATTTGCCGTCCTCTACAAAGAAGGCGCCATCGTCCATACGCTTGGCGCGGCCGCCGGTCAGGTAGCCGTCCTGCTGCTCGGTGATGACGCCGGTGATGTAGCCTCGCTGACTCTTGAAGTTATACTTCATGGTCTTCGACTCATACTCGCCGCTCTTGTCCTTGAATATAGGGGTATTGGCCAGCTCGCCCACCGAGTCGGGCACGCCGTTGGCATACACGGTGCTGGAATCCAGGTCCATGCGTATCTCGGCGGAATTGAGCTTGAAATCCTCGTACTCCACATTGCCGTCGCCATACAGATGCGCGGCGTTGCCCCGGTTCATCACCAATGAGTCCTTGGCGCTGAATGTCACCGGACTCTTGATGTCCGGAGCATCGCGGTTGATTTTCGAAAAGCGGGTGCGCGTCGTGTCCAGCAGCACTCGGGTGGTGTCGGTCAATACCACCGAGTCCCTGATTATGCCGTCCTCGGGCGGAAGCGAATCGAACGGGAATTCAAGCGGTGCCTCCAGTGCTTTCAGACCTTCGACGCCGGGCAATGAATCGTAGGGTGAGGGAACGCTGTCAGTGGCCCGCTGCGGCATACGCTCGGGCAATTCATTGCCTGACTGCCGGGAGTATCCTATACCCACGGCCGTCAGCACTGCAATATATAGCAACAGTTTCTTCAACTTACGTTCCGAAAATTACGTTCGAATGTTCGTTTACAAGCTACAAAATTAACCAAACTCCCCGAATTAGCCAAATAATTAACACGGTCTGCGTCTTTGCAACCCATATTTCATAACATAATTTAATAAATAAACGTTTAAGAAATACAACCCTGTTGATTAAATAGAGATTATGTCATCCGTATTTTATACCGCGCGCAAAACGATAAAGAACTATGCCAACGGCGGCAATGTTCTGATATGCGCTACAATACTGGCCCTGATCGTGGTGAACCTGCCCTGGACCCGCGACATCTACAACAGCCTCTGGACCCACGAGATAGCCCTGCAGGTGGGCAGCTTCAACCTGTTCAGCCACCACGGCGAGCCTATGTCCATCATGGCATTCATCAACGACGCCCTGATGGCCCTGTTCTTCTTCTCGGTGGGCCTTGAGATCAAGCGCGAGATCCTGGTAGGCGAGCTGTCGTCGTTCCGCAACGCATTGCTGCCCATCGTGGGCGCCATCGGCGGCATGGCCGTTCCCGTGCTGTTCTATTGGCTCATGGCCCGCGGCACCGATTACGCCTCGGGCGCGGCCATTCCCATGGCCACCGACATCGCCTTCTCGCTCGGCGTGCTTGCGATGCTCGGCAACCGGGTGCCCATCGGGCTGAAAGTGTTTCTGACCACCCTTGCCGTCGTGGACGACATAGGCGGCATCATCGTGATAGCCATATTCTACAGCACGTCCATCAGCTGGTCGCTGTTGGCGTGGTCGCTGATAGGTCTCGCGGCCCTGTATCTCGGCGGCAAGGTGGGAATACTCAGCAAGCTATATTACCTCAACATAGGCGCGCTGGTATGGTTCTGCTTCCTCAACGCCGGCATCCATCCCACCATCGCAGGCGTGCTCGTGGCTTTCTGCGTGCCTTCCAAGCCCGTGTACCCACCGAGCAAATACATCAAGAACATACGCCGCAACATCAGCCATTTCGCCCACGAGGATGACGAACGTCTCAACTCACGCACCATCCTCAACAAGGACCAGATGAACTGGCTGAAGGAGATCGAGTCCGATTCCGACAAGGTCATCTCCCCTCTGCAGGACATGGAGGACTCCCTGCATCCCCTGGTCAACTACATCATCGTCCCCCTGTTCGCTTTCGCCAACGCGGGCATATACTTCGGCGACATGAGCATCGACCAGCTCTTCCACGGTATCGCCCCGGCCATCATAGTCGGTCTAGTGGCCGGCAAGTTCATAGGCATATTCTCGGCATCGGCCCTCTGCATCCTGCTGAAATGGGCGCCCATGCCGCGCGGGGCCAACTGGTTCAGTCTCGCCAGCGTGGCCATGCTGGGCGGTATCGGTTTCACAGTTTCCCTGTTTATCGCCAACCTGTCGTTCTCGGGTCCGGGAGCCCATCTGGCCGAACTGCTGAACGATTCCAAGCTCGGCATCCTCGTTGGATCGCTGCTCGCCGGAATTCTCGGATGGGTGGCCCTGCACTTCTCGCTGCCTAAAGAACCACAGCCCGACGATAACGATTGACATTTTTTAACAAATTCCATTTTAATCTTATTGACCGTTCACCACGTCATAAGGAATATGGAACTTACTAAAAAAGCGTTATGTCTTGCCGGCATCGCAGTGGCTGTCGTGTCCGGCGTTTGTTACCCAAAAGGAAATGTATCGGGCAAAGTATATAATAAGGAGACCGGCGAGCCGATGGACTTCGTCACGGTCCAGCTGTGGGATGCCGACGGCAAGAAGCCGCTGCAGATCAACGGTGTGACCGGCGACGACGGCTCCTTCGTGCTCCGCAACGTGCCCGACGGTTCGTATATGGTGAAGATCACCAATGTCGGATCGGTCAATCAGGAACGTTCCGTCACGGTCCGGGGGGGCGACGTCAGTGTCGGCAACGTCAACCTGGCCGACGACGCCAAGCTGCTGAAGGAAGTGGTTGTGGAGGGAGTCCGCAGCCAGATGCGCTTCGAACTTGACCGCAAGGTGTTCCAGGTGGACAGCAACATCGCCTCGGCCGGTTCGAGCGCGAGCGAGCTGCTGGAGTCCATACCCAGCATCGAGGTGGACCAGGACGGCGAGGTGTCGCTGCGCGGCAACAGTTCGGTCACGGTCTGGATCAACGGCAAGGAATCGGGACTGACCGCCGACAACCGCGCCCAGATTCTGGAACAGATTCCCGCCGAAAGCATCGACCGCATCGAGGTCATCACCAACCCCTCGGCCAAGTATAATCCCGAGGGCACCGCCGGCATCATCAACATCATATTGAAGAAGAACCGCCGCGGCGGCTACTTCGGCAGCGCCGAGCTGAGCGCCAACACACGAGGCGGCGGCAACGTGTCGGCCAACATCAACTGGAACACCCGCAAGTGGGACACCTTCGCCAGCGTCGGCTTCCGCATGCGCCACAACAACGGCGGCTCGCTGATGAACCGCGACTTCGACGACGGCACCTTCGTACACAGCAACGGCCGCAGCCGCAACCACGGCAACAACATCTTCTTCCGTCTCGGCGCCACCTACCATCTCACCGACAACGACGAGTTCTACCTGAGCGGCTTCGGTATGTTCGGCCACCGCTGGGGTTCGACGCGCAGCGACTACGAGTCGACGCGTCCCGGCCAGTGGGCCACCGACTTCCAGCTGAGCCGCAACCGCAGCGACAACCGCGGCGCACACGGCGAGTTCGGTTACACCCACCGCTGGTCGGACACCCACACCCTCGACGCCGTCGTGAGCTACAACCACTGGGGCGGCCCGAGCTTCAACTCCTACGAGGAGACTGAAACCTGGCCCGCCTCCGGCTCCGATCCCGCCATCGGCCTTAACCCCGCCACCGGCTCCCGGCTCTCTGACAGTTCTGAGGCGGAAGCCGAAGCCCGCACCGTCTCCTCCTACCGCAGCCAGGATATGCCCATCAACTCCAATTCCTGGGAAGCCAAAATCGACTACTCGAACGTCATAAACCAATACCTGAAGGTCGAGGCCGGCTTCAACGGCAACTACAGCCACGAGAACACCCCCAACACCACCTACCGGGGCACTGACGAGGCTTCGGCCGTACTCGATCAGGCCCTCTACAACCGGTTCATCTACACTAACAACATATCGGCCCTCTACTTCACCCTCGGCGGCAAGGCCGGCATCTTCAGCTACTCGGCCGGACTTCGCGGCGAGGCATGGCAGGTCAAGGCCAGGAGTCTTACATACGGCCAGAGCAAAGATGACGTGACGCCGTTCAAGAAGAATAACTTCAGCCTGTTCCCCTCGGTCTATCTGTCGTTCGCGTTGCCTCGCGACAACGAGCTGCAGGTCAACTACACGCGCCGTATACGCCGTCCCTGGGGCGGACAGCTCAACAGCTTCAAGAACATTTCCGATCCCACCTCCGTCAGCTACGGTAATCCGGAGTTGCAACCGCAGTATTCCAACAGTTTCGAACTCAATTACCTAAAGTCGTGGACATACCACATGATCTCGGTGTCGGCCTACTTGCGCCAGTCGTCCGACATCATGAACCATGTCTCGTTCATAGACAACGATGTGATGTACACCACCTGGGCCAACGTCTCGAGCCAGATCAACAGCGGCGTCGAGTTGGTGGGCAAGAACCAGCTGTTCAGGGGCTACCTCGACCTGACCACGACGGTGAACCTCTACAACAGCCACATCAGCGCCTGGGACTATTCGCTGACCGCCCCTTCCGGCCAGACGGTGACAATGAGCGGCAAGAAGCAGAACAGCTTCGCATGGGACGCCCGCGTCATGGCCAACGTCAAGCTGCCCTGGGAGATGAGTTTCCAGGCCACGGGACGTTACAGCTCGGAGCATAAGACCGCCACCGGATCGCATCAGGGCGGATGGTCGGTCGACGCCGGCCTGCGCAAGACTCTGGGCAACTGGAGCTTCTCGCTCAACTGCCGCGACATCTTCAACTCGCGCAAGTGGAAGAACAGCGTCAACGGTATCGGATACGTTGAGCACAGCGAGCGCTGGCGTGCAGGCCGCACCCTGCGTCTCACCATCAAGTACAGCTTCGGCAACATGAAGGCCAAGAAATCGCGTCAGCACTCGTCGGAAGAACCGATGGAACAGGACTACAACGGCGGCGAAATATAAATACAACAGTAAATTCCATGCTGGATTTAGAATCAATATATTCGCGTTGGTACGAGCAGGGGTCACCCCTGCTCGCGCTGTTACGCACCCATTCCGAATTGGTGGCGCGCAAGGCCTTGGAATGCGCCGACCGCCGCAATCTCGACATAGACCGCGACTTCGTCTACGAGGCCGCCATGCTGCACGACATCGGAATCGTGCGTTGTGACGCGCCCGACATACTGTGCGAGGGCGAGGAGCCTTATATATGCCATGGGATAACAGGCCGCGGGATGCTTGACTCCATCGACCTTCAGCGCCATGCCTTGGTCTGCGAGCGTCATACAGGCGCGGGCCTGACCGTGCAGGACATCATCGGCCAGAACCTGCCGCTGCCTCACCGCGACATGACGCCGCATACCACCGAGGAGAAGCTGATATGCTATGCCGACAAGTTCTTCAGCAAGTCGGGCGACTACCGGACCGAAAAGCCGCTGGACCGCGTCATAAACAGCATGAAGCGGCACGGGGACGATACCCTGCGCCGCTTCCTTATGCTTCACGAACAGTTCGGATAACCGGACTCTCCTTACATTCCTCTTAACTTTCTTAACTTTCTCAACTTTTTAAACTACCGAAGGTCACTCGCCCTCGATCTCGAGCACTTCGGTCCAGCCGTGCTTGTCCTCGATCTCGCCGAGCTGGATGGCACGGATAGTGTCGTACAGCTTCTTGGTGACGGGGCCGGCCTCGTTCATGCCGTAGGTGAAGGTGTTGCCGTTGTCCAGGTCGTCGATGCGGCCGATGGGCGAGCAGACTGCCGCCGTGCCGCAGGCACCTGCCTCGCTGAACGAGGACAGCTCCTCGTAGGCGATATGACGCTCCTCCACTTCCATTCCGAGGTCACGGGCCAGCTGACGCAGGCTCTTGTTGGTGATACTGGGCAGAACGGTCTCCGACTTCGGGGTGATATATTTGTTGTCGCGCACGGCATAGAAGTTGGCCGCGCCGCACTCGTCCAGGTATTTCTTCTCTTTCGGGTCGAGATAGAGCATCACGCTGTAGCCGAGCTCATGGGCCTTGTTGCCGGCCACGAGCGATGCGGCGTAGTTGCCGCCGATCTTGATGGCTCCGGTTCCCTTGGGGGCCACGCGGTCGTACTCGCGGCTCAGGCACACCTTGGTGGGCTTGAATCCGGCCTTGAAGTACGGGCCTACCGGCGTCACCAGCATTATCACCATGTATTCGTCGGCGGGGCTTACACCCACACGTGCCGACATGCCGATTTCCAGAGGACGGATGTACAGGCTTGCGCCCGATCCGTAAGGAGGAATGAGATTGCCGTTGAGCTTAACGACCAGTCTCACCATCTCCTCGAATTTCTCCACAGGCAGCGGCTCCATCGCGATACCGAGGGCACTGTCCCGGAATCGCTTGGCGTTCTCGTCCATGCGGAACACGCGCACCTTGCCGTCCTTGCCGCGGAAGGCCTTCAGGCCCTCGAATGCTTCCTGTCCGTAGTGCAGACAGGTGGCGGCTATGTGCAACGGCACATACTCTGAATCGCTAACCTCAATCGGACCCCACTTCCCGTCCTTGAATGTGCAGCGCACATTGTAATCGGCCTTGACATAGCCGAACGGTAGCTCCGACCACTTAAGATCTTTTGTGCTCATAGTTCTTAGATTTCCGTTACGATTTACACCGATACCCGCCGTGCCTTACACTGCCACCTTGCACGTCAGGTCGCCGGCCTTGACTATATACACGCCGTGAACGGGCACCTGAAACTGGAACACGCCCGGTGCAAGATTCTCCGAGCTGACCAGCCTGCCCAATATCGTGAATATCTTTATTCCGACATTGTGGCCGGTGGTCACCTGGATTATGCCGGGGGCGGTCTTGATTTCCACCTCGCTCTCGCGCATCACAAGGCGCATGTCCTGACGCTCAACCTTCACAGTCTCCCAGCTGCGGGCATAGCTGCCGGCCATGGCCAGCATTATCATCAGCCCGACTATCGTCTGTCTCGGTTTCATCGCTTCGTTATTTATCCGTAAAATTACAAAAACTATTTGATATATTCAAATTATTAATCAGAGTTATCAGAGGAATCAGAGCACTCTGATAACTCTGATTCCTCTGATAACTCTGATAACTCTGATACCACCCCCGAAACAATCAGAGGGCATGGCGGAAATTCCGTCATGCCCTCTTGTTATGGTTACAGTCGGCGGGGGATTACTTGCCCTCTTCCTTCTGCATCTGCTCCTTCAGAGCCTGGAGTGCGCCGAGGTCGCCGAGAGTGGTCTTCTCCAGCGGCTGCGATGCGATGGCCTCGCTCTTTGCGGGCTTGTCGCTGCGACGCGGTGCCTTCTCGCGCTTCTCGCTGCGGTTTGCATCCTCAGCGATGCGGCTGTGGCTCAGAATTATGCGCTTGTTGTCCTTGTTGAACTCAATCACCTTGAACTGCAGCTTCTCGCCCAGCTTGGCCTGTGTGCCGTCTTCCTTTACAAGGTGCTTGGGTGTTGCGAAGCCCTCGATGCCGTGGTCAAGGCTGATTACAGCGCCCTTGTCCAGAACCTCGGTGATCTCACCATCATGGATGGTGCCTACGCCGTATGTGCCTTCGTAAGCCTCCCAGGGATTCTCCTCAAGCTGCTTGTGACCCAGGCTGAGACGACGGTTGTCCTTGTCTATCTCCAGCACCTGTACCTCGATCTCGTTGCCCACCTGCGTGAACTCGCTGGGGTGCTTGATCTTGCGGGTCCAGCTCAGGTCGCTGATGTGGATCAGGCCGTCTACGCCCTCCTCGATCTCGACGAATACGCCGAAGTGAGTGAAGTTGCGCACCTTGGCTGTGTGGCGCGAACCGATGGCATATTTCTGCTCGATATCCTCCCAGGGATCCTTCTTCAGCTGCTTCAGGCCGAGGCTCATCTTACGCTCGTCGCGATCCAGAGTCAGGATCACAGCCTCTACCTCGTCGCCTACCTTCAGGAAGTCCTGAGCGCTGCGCAGGTGCTGGCTCCAGCTCATCTCGCTGACGTGGATCAGACCCTCTACGCCGGGCTGTACCTCTACGAATGCACCGTAGTCGGCCATTACCACTACGCGGCCCTTGACATGGTCGCCCACCTTGAGGTTGGCATCCAGATTGTCCCAGGGATGGGGCATCAGCTGCTTGATACCAAGTGCGATACGCTTCTTCTCGTTGTCGAAGTCCAGGATAACGACCTCGATGTCCTGATCCAGCTCCACAACCTCGCGGGGATCCTGTACGCGGCCCCAGCTCAGATCGGTGATGTGCACCAGTCCGTCTACGCCGCCAAGGTCGACGAACACACCGTAGTTGGTAATGTTCTTCACCTTGCCCTCGAGCACCTGACCCTTCTCCAGCTTGGAGATGATCTCGCGCTTCTGAGCCTCCAGCTCGGCCTCGATCAGTGCCTTGTGGCTTACCACCACGTTCTTGTATTCCTGGTTGATCTTGACAACCTTGAATTCCATTGTCTTATCCAGATATACGTCATAGTCGCGGATAGGACGTACGTCGATCTGCGAACCGGGCAGGAAGGCCTCGATTCCGAAGATGTCCACGATCATACCGCCCTTGGTGCGGCTCTTTACGTAACCCTTGATGATCTCGTCGTTCTGAAGGGCCTGGTTCACGCGGTCCCAGCTGCGGGTCTGGCATGCCTTCTTGTGGCTCAGACGGAGCTGGCCGTTCTTGTCCTCCAGTGTCTCGATATATACCTCTACCTCGTCGCCCTCTTTCAGGTCGGGATTGTAGCGGAATTCGCTGATGGGAATGATGGCGTCGGATTTCATGCCGATATCAACTCGCACTTCGCGCTTGCTGATCGATTTCACGGTACCGGTCACTACTTCATTCTCTTTGGCCGACTGCATCGACTTGTCGTAGGTGTCGATCAACTCCTCGCGACTCTTGCTGCCTGCCGTGTTGCCGTTTTCATAGGCATCCCAATCGAAATCTGCGATCGGGCTTACAACTTTTTCAGTCATTAATTTGGTTAATAAATAAACTTTACTTTTCTACTCTCTCGGAAACCGTTTTACCGGTTTTCAGCCACCCCGCGCTGGCGGGTATGGTTTTCCGCGCGCAAAGATAGCATTTTATTCTGAATTACACAAATTTAGAGCGCATCCGACTGCATTTTTGTCAGACGCCGCTCTACTTTATGTCTTTTTCTATATTAATATATACGGATCACTGTCCCATCTGGCGCAGGCCGTTTTCCATCACCCGGGCGCGCACTTCCTTCATATCCTTATATAGCTTGCGGTTCGTGTCGTCCAGGTCGGCCGGCTCCACGTCCAGCAGTTTGCGCATCTCCTCCAGGTGCGGATACTTCTTGTCGTATTCCTGCGACAGCTTCATCATCTCCTTGGCGCCTTCGTTCTGATGCGACCGCAGTTTGTCGAAATCCTGATATGCCGACTTGAGATATTTTATCGCTATGCCGTATTCTTCCTGGCTCACCGGAGTGCCGTCGGTCACCTTCTCGGCTATCACCTCGATGGCATCGCTGTTGTCAGGCCGCGAATTGACGCAACCGGTCAGCATCGCTGCCGCAGTCAGCACTACACCTGCAATAAGACCAATCTTCTTCATCTCGTTCTCCTGTTATTGTATGCCGCAATTGCTGTTACGGTATTGCAAATGTAATAAAAAAGGAGTGTCGCTCCAAGCGCACCCCCTGTTTTTTAAATTAATTTTAGAATTGTTTGGGATATACGATCAGCAGGTTGTTGTTGCGGAAATGCCGGCTGAGGTAATTCGTGATCTGATCCAGGTCCTGTGTATGCGATATGGAGCCCTTGCGTGCCGTTATCAGCACTATCAGGTCCGCCTCCTCGGTGTCGCCGCTGGTCAGTATGAAGTCGTCCCAGGCGTTCAGCGTGCCGTAACGGGCATCCACCTCTATGCCGTCGTCGGCTATCGCGGTGCGTATCAGCCGGCCGCAATCCTCGCGCGACAGGAACGTGATGCGCGCCTCGATGTTGGATGCCAGCATGGCCAGTCGCGTCACCCACAGGTGGAATCCGGTCTCATACTCGGCGCCCGGCGGCACTATGACCCGGATGCGCGATATGGTGCCCACGGGTATGAAGCAGCGACTCAGCATCACCATGCGGTGACAGTCGGTCACAAGTTTCTCAATAAACGAGCCGTAGAACGTATCCACCACCGAGTTCTTGCGGTGCATGCCTATCATGATCTCGGTGGCCTTCTGCTCGTGCGCCAGGTTGCATATACCCGACACGGCGTTGAGGTCGAAGCGTTCCACCACATTGCACGGCACGTCCATCTCCTCGGCAATGGAGTCGGCGGCTTCGAGCGAGTCGCGCCCCATCACGGTGGCGGCGCTGTCGTCGTTGTGCCGCACGAACAGTGCCGTGACCGGGTTGGTGTTCTGCCGCTTGCGCATGAACAGCGCCATACGCATCAGGCCCTCGGCCGTGATGGGGTTGGCCACGGCCACTACCTGACGGGCCATCTCCACCGAACCGAGCTCCTCGCGGTCCAGGCCGCGCGCCGTCTCCTGTTTGCGCAGCTGCAGTGCGGAGCGGTCGGTGCGCACCGAGGCGATGATGCAGCATATCAGTATCATCACCACCGACGCGTTCATCATGTCCTCGTTCAGCAGGTGCGCCTCATAACCGATCATCACGGCGGCGATGGTGGCCGCAGCCTTGCCTCCGGTCAGTCCGAATATCAGCTCACGGTCCACACGGCTCAGCTTGAGTATCTTCTGCGCGCCATACGAGGCTATCCATTTCGTGCCGAGAGCCAGTCCCGACATGATGGACGCGGCCCACAGCACGCTCCACCCTTCCACCACCACGTGGACGTTGATAAGCATACCCACGCCTATCAGGAAGTATGGAATGAAGATGGCGTCACCTACGAACCGTATGTTCTTCATCAGCGGCGAACGGCCCGGTATCAGTTTGTTCAGCACCAGTCCGGCATAGAACGCGCCCAATATCCCTTCCAGTCCGACGATCTTGGCCAGCAACGCGGCTATCACCACCATGGCGAGGATATATATATACTGAGCCACGGGGTCGGTGGTGCTCTTGAAGAAATATCGCGTCACGGGCGGGAACACGTATCCCACCGTCAGCATGAAGGCGGCTGTCAGCGCGAGCATGGTCAGCAGCTGCTGCACGGAGTAATGCCCCGACGCACTGATCTGCGACACGCCGGCCAATACCAGCAGGGCCACCATCACGGCCACGATGGTGCCGCACACGGCTATCACCACGGGGCGCGTGTTCTGCAGTCCGAACTTCGACACCGTCGGATAGGTGATCAGCGTATGGCTCGTGAACATTGAGGCCACCAATGCCGACGTGAGCCAGCTCTGCCCTAATAGATAATGAGTGCCGAGCACACCCGCCGCCATCGGCAGCAGTGCGGTCAGCACTCCGAACAGTATTCCCTTTTTAAGCTGGGCCTTCAGGTGGAACATGTCTATCTCCACCGCGGCCTGGAACATAATATACAGGATTCCCACATCGCCGAAAATGCGGAACGACGCGTCCCGCTCCAGCAGGTTGAATCCGAACGGTCCTATCGCGATTCCGGCCACTATCAGGCCCACGGTGGACGGGATGTTCAGTTTCTTGAACAGCACGGAGCCCACCAGTATCACCAGCAGTACTATAAGGAATATGGCGATAGTGTTGTGTATCATGTCATGGTATCGTTAATTAAAGATCGAGGCGGCGTTGCGGTCGGTCACTTCCTCCAGCCTGTCGGGCGGAATGTCCAGCACCTTGGCGCAGGCGTCGAGTATCAGCGGTATGTATGCCGACTCGTTCCGTTCGCCACGGTGCGGCACCGGAGCGAGGTACGGCGCGTCGGTTTCCAGCACCAGCCGGTCCGTGCCTATCAGCGGCAACGCCTCGCGCAGTTTCGGGGCATTCTTGAAGGTCACCACGCCGTTCACTCCGAAGTACGGGTCGCACACCTTGCGTATCTCGGTCACATCCTCGGGCGTGCCGGTGAACGAATGGAATATCATCACCGGGAGCTTGCCCGATGCCTGACGCACCCTCCCGATGGATTCCAGCGTCTCGTCGCGGGCATCGCGGCTGTGGATTATGACGGGGAGCCCGAACTTCACGCCCCAGCCAAGCTGCCGTTCGAAGGTGCGCTGCTGCTCGGCGAGCGCCGGACTGTCGGGCCAATGAAGGTCAAGTCCCACCTCGCCCACCGCGGCATAATCGTCGCGGTGCGCGCGGAGTTCTTCTTCCATCATGTCGAGCATGGCGTCAGGGTCCGCACCTAATTCTGTAGGATGCACCCCAATCGCCATCTTGATGTTCTCGGGGAAGGCTTCGTGCAGGCGGCGTATCGGCTCCATACTCGCGGCGTCCACGTTGGCCAGTACCATCGTATGAACGCCCGCGGCTATAGCACGTCGCACCGCAGCTTCCTCCTCTCCCTTGAAAGGCTCGTCGTATAGATGAGTGTGGGTGTCGGTCACTTCTTGCGTCCTGTCAGTTTGTCGATCAGTGCCTTGAACGGCTCCTTGGCGGCATCGCTCAGGCTGGTTTTCTTCAGCGCGCTCAGCGCCTCGGAGCTGTAATGGTTCACCTGCTTGCGCACGGTCTCGCTCAGGTTCAGTTTCTCGTAGATGCGGGTCACGGTCTTCACCTTGGTGTCGCCGGCGGGCATCTCCATGGCAACCTTGAGCGCGGAGGCCTCGGGGGTGCCGCTCTCCAGGGCCGTGAGCAGCAGGAAAGATTTCTTGCCGTTGTTGATGTCGCCCCCTATCGGTTTGCCGAAGGTGTTGGAATCGCCGTACACGTCCAGCCAGTCGTCCTGGATCTGGAACGCCAGGCCCAACAGATAGCCGAACTTCTCCATCTGCGCGGCATCCTTTTCAGATGCGCCGCCCAGCATGGCGCCTATCTTCGATGCCGCGCCGAGCAGAGCGCCCGTCTTGGCGCCGATCATCTCTATATATTTATCGGTGGTCACGTCCCGGCGCGTCTCGAAGTCCATGTCGAGGCGCTGGCCTTCGTACACCTTTATGGCCATGTCGTTGAACACGTCCAGCACCGGACGCAACAGGGCGTCGGGCACCTGCATCATATTCTGAGTGGCCAGTGTCAGCATGGTGTCGCCGCTGAGAATGGCGGTGTTCACGTCCCACTTGGCCTGGACCGACGGACGGTTGCGGCGCATCGCGCTGTTGTCCATCACGTCGTCGTGAAGCAACGTGAAGTTGTGGAACATCTCGAGTCCTAAGGCTGCAGGCATGGCCTTCTCTACGGCGCTTTCGGCGCCGAAAGCCTCGGCCGTCATCAGCAGCAGACCCGGACGCAGGCGCTTGCCGCCCGAACTCAGCCCATAGGTCACCGGCTCATACAGTCCCGCCAGGTCTCCGCCCGGCAACTTCACTTCTTTCAACGCGCCCTCCACAAGGGCGCTCGCATCTGACAATTTCATTTTTAATGTTTCGTAAACTTATAAGGCCGTCGAGGCTTATAGCTTGGTGAATGTATCGTAAACTTCGCGGCTCACATCGCGGCCGCTGTCCACTTTCAGCACAGTCCGGAATCCTATCATGAAGCGGCGGTAGGTGTCCGTATCGTTGGCGCATGCCTTGCGGAACGCCTCCAGCTCCTTCCTGATGGCATTGACGTCAAGATGATTGTCGCGGATAGTGGAAAGGTACTCCAGCCCCAGTCTGTAACCGAGGCCCTGCGGGTCCTCGATGCCGGCCTGGGCGTATATCTTCATCTTGTCCGCCAATTGCAGCGTATTGACTATGGCGTCGTACCGTGCGCCGAACTGGTCCAGCGCCTCCCCCTTCAGGTGGTCGTAGGCATACGAGGTGGCTATGGCCAGCGTGTCGATTCTGGCGCCATCCACCTTGCCCAACGATCCATATATAATGAATCCGGCCAATGAGTCGGGACTTACCTTCTGCATCATGTATTCCACGCGCCCGGCATCGCCTATCGTGCCGAAGTTTTCAGGGAACGACCCCTCACCCTTTTTCTTGCCGCCGCATCCGGCCAGCATAATCAGGGCCAGTCCTGCCGCTATCAGTGACTTTTTCATCTTGAACTTATTACTGTTCCTTATATTATAGGTGCAAAATTACGAAATTATCGGCATTTTGCAATGAATCGGCCCTTAAAATGGCACTCCGGTACCGATGTAGCCGATCTTGACCTGATCGCCTATCATGGATGCCGACGGCGGATTCCTGCGCTCGCTCATGGCATTGCTCAGTGCCTGGCTCATACCCTCCTCGGCAGGCCAGAACCACAGGTCCTTGTATCGCCAGTACCATACGCCGGTGTCGTCCATCGACACGAATTCGGTGGTCACGCCGCTCTGCTTCAGCAGTTTGGTGAATGGGTCGCCGATTCTGAGCGTGTCGTTAGGCACGGCCACACCCACCCCGGAGGTGTACAGCGAAATCATGTCCACCTTGCCGTCGTCATAGTCGGTAACGGTAAACATATCCTTGTCGCCGAGCCTGAAGTTCAGGGCCTTGAATTCGCCGCTGTCATCCGCCACGATGTTGTCATACAGGTTGATCTGGCCCTGAGGCACGGAGTCGAGGGCCATCCCTATGCGCACGTCGCCTATTCCCTGCGCGGTCAGCGTGGGGGTCTGTATGCTGTCGATGGCGGCCTCGGCCTCCTGAATGAATGCCGAGTCGGTGTCGGCGGCGGGTTGTGCGGCCTTCTTGTTGCCTGAGCAACCTACTAACGTAAAGGCGACCGCCGCTATGATAAATGCTGATTTCTTCATAATAGTATTGGGATTTATGGTATTTATGGGATTATTGGGAGTGATGGGAGATTTGGGAAGATTGGGAGGAGTGGGAACAGGTTACTTCGGGGTGGAGGACTTCATGCGGTCGGTAAATTCGGGATCGCCTACTACCCACACCACGTCGCCGGGCTGCAACGACACGTCGGGCAGCGGCTGGATGAAGTCGTCGCCGCGTTTTATCTTCACTATCATCGAATAGTAGTCGTGCAGGATGTCGGTATTCTTCAGCGGCACTCCCACTATCGGGCTGTCGGTCTCAAGCCTTATCGACGACAAGTCTACGGGATTCTGCTTGATATTAAGCATTATTCCGGCCTTGGTGGCGGCGTCGAGGTCTTCGTTCAGCTTGCGGAGCTGTTCGTCATTGCCTATCACGCCGAGGACATCACCGGGGAATATGCGGGCCTCGGGCGACGGCAGGGGCATATAGTCATCGCCCCGGCTTATCGATGATACCGACACGCCGTAGTCCGAGCGCAGCCCCGAGTCCTTCAGTTTGTCGCCCACGAACGGACAGTTGTTGTCTATCTCTATGAAAGCCTGGTGCATGTCGTCCACCAGATCGTTGCCCACGCCCATGCGCATGTTCTCGCGCATATTCAGGTTCTGGATGAACTTCGACTCCATCTTGCTGTAATGTTTCAGCAGTCGGGACGAAGCGAATACAAGTATCAGTGCGAAGCATGCCACCCCGACAAGCCATCCCACCAGCGACGAATACGTCACCGTGATGAAATAGACTATGAAGAACAGTGTAACCAGATACCTGATAATCCTCATGGCCAGCAGAGGCACGTCGTAGAAGGCTGCGGTCTGGTGCAGTTTCATCTTCTCGGTAGGATGCGTCGAGCTGAAACACAGTGCCACCAGGAATGGCAGCATTGCTATCACGGTCAGCACCGTGGCCACGAGGTGTCCGGCCTTGGGCAGCAGCTTTTCGGCAAATGGAAACAGAAACATGCGCGACACCATGATCTCGGCCAGCAGTATGACCGAATAAAGCACGATGCGCCACGCATACCGTCCCAGGACGGCGCGCCACAGGCGGCGCGTCTCGTTGGTGTCGTAGGTCTGGCTGGAATATCTGTCTATAAGGAAGGTCAGCGATCCGGGCAGATGCTTTTCCACCCATGTGGCCGCCGGATCGGCCATCTTTATAAAATAAGGAGTGGTGAAGATGGTCAGCACCGACACGGCGACTATGATGGGATACAGTGATTCGTTCAGCACTCCGAGGCTCATGCCCAGCGAGGCGATGATGAACGAGAACTCGCCCACCTGCGTCAGGGTGAATCCCGACTCGATGGCCACTCGCAGCGTCTGGCCCGTGGCAAGCATGCCGAGGGTACCGAACAGTATCATGCCCGTTATCACCACGCAGGCCAGCAGCAGGATCTGCCACCAGTATGTCACCAGCACGCCCGGATCCACCATCATGCCCACCGAAATGAAGAACACGGAGCCGAACAGGTTCTTGACCGGCGCTATCACACGGTCCATGCGTTCGGCGGCCATGGTGCCGGCCAGTATCGAGCCCATCACGAAGGCTCCGAGCTCGAGGCTGAAGCCGCATGCCACCGAGAACACGGCCATCGAGAAGCACAGGGCCATGGCCACTATCAGCAGAGTCTCGTCGTTGAGATAGGCGCGCGCCTTGTTGAAGAATGTCGGGAATATATACATTCCCACCACAAACCATATAATAAGGAAGAAGGCGAGCTTGCCGATGCTGAACAGCAGCTCCATCCCCTTGACGTCGCCCATGGCCATGGACGACAGCAGCACCAGCATCAGCACCGCAAACAGGTCCTCGATGATAAGCACCGCCAACACCAGTTGCGCGAACTTCTTCTGCCTCAGACCCAGGTCGCCCAGCGCCTTCATGATGATGGTGGTGGACGACATCGAGATCATTCCGCCTAAGAATATGCGGTTTATCATGTTGAGATGCAGTATGTATCCGACGCCGAAACCGGCGAAGGTCATGCCGGTGATGATGATCAGCGCCGTCACCACCGACGACGATCCGGACTTCATCAGTTTGCGGAACGAGAATTCCAGACCGATGCTGAACATCAGCACCACTATGCCCAGGTCGGCCCAGAACGTGATGTTGTCGAGATTGGAGATCGAGGGGAGATACTCGAACTTGGGCGAGGCTAAGAAGCCGGCGAGGATATATCCCAACACGACAGGCTGTTTCAGCTTCTTGAACAGGAGTGTGACCAGCGCGCCCAACAGCAGTATCCACGCCAGGTCGGCTATCAGGCCGTTGGTGTGCGATTCTTCGGCTGTAGGCTTATCCCTGGGGGCGATGGTCTGTTCCAGGGTCTGCATCTCGTTGGTTACGGTCGTGGACGGAACGTCACTGTATCCGTCGGCTATCGGCAGATATATCATCCCCTCTCTGAATTATGTACAGGTTATAGTATGAAAGCATCAGCGTGGTAAGCGGCAGGGCGATGATGAAACCCATGAAGCCCAGCAGCGAGCCCCAGATGGAGAGGCTGAGCAATATCACGGCGGGATTCAGCCCCATGGCCTTGCCCATGATCTTGGGAGTCAGCAGCAGGTCCTGGATGCACTGCACCACCACGTACACGGCCATCGCCTCCCAGAATATCAGCCAGAAGGATCCGCCCGTGGTCATGGTCCATACCATGCACAGCACTGCGGTAATCGGCAGTGAGATAAGCTGCAGGTAAGGCACCAGGTTCAGCACTCCGATAAAGAGGCCCAGCGCCACGCCCATCGGCAGGTCTATCAGCAGGAAACCGGCCGCGAACATCAGGCCCACAAGCATGGCTATCAGGAACTGGCCGCGGAAATAGCGCTGCATGGTGTTCTTGATGTCGCCGGCGATACGGAACGTGCGCTGACGGTGGGAATATGGCACCAGCTGCTTGAAGCTCAGCATCAGGCGCTCGTAGTCCAGCATTATGAATATCACGTACAGCACCACAATCAGCCACGAGACGACGCCGGCTATGAACGCCACCGACGACGTGAGGAACGACCATGACGACGAGATGGCGGTCTTGGCCAGCTGTTTCCATTCGTCGCGCGACAGCAGGCGCGACAGCTCGTCGAAGTCTATGTTCTCGCGTATTATCCTGTGCCACGATTCCGACAGATAGGGTATGCTGATCTGCGTGGTGGTGAATTTCTTGATGGTCAGCGCCATGTCCTGACACTCCGACACCAGGTACGGCACCGTAACCATTATAAGGCCTCCTATTATTACGGTTGCCTCCAGCAATGTGAGTATCACCGGCAGAAAACGCTTGCGGCAACGGGTCCACCGCATGTTCCATTTCACCACAGGCTCAAGTATATAGCATATCAGGCAGGCCACCACGAACGGCAGCAGCACGCCCTTCAGATAGCCCACAAGCCACAAAACTGCCAACACCACCGCTATCGTAAAGAAAATGCGCACCGTACGGTCGAACGTAAAGGGGCGGCGCGGGTATCGCGCACGCTCGTCCTGTCCCACTTCTGTTACTTCGTTCTCGTCCATATTGTGTGTTTTATTGAATCAGGGCTGCCGACGCAGTCTCCGATTCTTAACTATTTATATTAACGTAAAAGACGACACAATTTTCAGTAAAGTTACGATTTTTTTTGCTAATACCGACGATGGTTGTTAATTTTGTAAATGATGAAACAGCTGAACACACTCCTGATGATGCTGGTTCTGTTGGCGTTCACGGCCCACGGCCAGAACGCCGACAGAGCGCAAGCCGTTGACACCGACCCTGTTGAGGCATTCCTGAAGTCGCCCGGCATTGACCCGGAGGCCACCTCGATATATATCTACGACCTGAACTCCGGAAAGACAATCGCCACGCATCACGCCGCGAAGCCCTTGGTGCCCGCTTCGGTCATGAAGTGCGTCACCACCGCCTCGCTGCTGGACCGCACCGGCCGCAAATGGCACTACGAGACCCCTGTCTACATCACCGGCAATATCCGCAAGGGAGTATTAGACGGCAACATTATGGTCGAAGGATCGGCCGACCCTTCGGTCAACACTCGGCATGACCCCGGTTCGGACAACATTATAGACGAGATAGTACAGGCTCTGCGCCAGGAACATATCGACACGGTGCGCGGCAGCATCGTGGTGGACGAGCATCGGTTCGCCGGACCCGCCATCAACCCCACCTGGGCGTCGGGCGATCTCCCCAATGCATACGGCACGGGGACGCATGGCTTCAATTTCGAAGACAACGCCTCGGGCAGCGCCTCCGTGCGCTACCCAGGCGCCAGGTTCCGCAGCCGCCTCACCGACGCTCTGAAAGCCAACGGTATAACCGTGCTGGGACGCGACATTCCCAACGGCACCGGGCGCCGACTGATAGGCACTCACCGCTCGGCCGAGGTGCAGGACATAATGCGCAGCTGCATGATGCGCTCCGACAACCAGTATGCCGAGGCTATGCTCCGCACGTTCTCGCACCTCAAGGGTCGCGACGGATCCACCGCCACCGGCGCCGACGAGGAAATAAAGCTGTGGAAACACAAAGGCGCTCCACTCAAGGATGTCAGGATTGTGGACGGATCCGGGCTTTCCCGTTCCAACCGTCTTACCGCCGTATTCTTAGGCTCGGTTCTCGGTGAAATGGCACACGACCCCTGGTACGCCAGCTTCTTCCCGCTCGCCGGCCAGGAAGGCACGCTGAAGAGCTTCATGTGCGGAGGCCGTCTGGAAGGATATGTGGCCCTTAAGACAGGCTCGATGAACGGGATACAGTCATACGCCGGATACAAGATCAACGAAGACTACGCCCCCACTCACGTAGTGGTGGTGATGATGAACAATCTGAAAAACCGCGCACGCGCACGCACCGATCTGCAGACCATGCTGGAACGCCTGTTCTGATTACGGAATATCGGACCATCCGTGCAGACTATATCCTTACGCCCGGCGTTATAATAAAAAGAATCCGATAAAGGTTTCATAAACAATAGCGGATCCGATAAAGATTCCATTAACGACAACCCGAAATTATGGACGAACTGAAAAATAAAGTATACGAACTGGAAGGGCTTCTGGAACTTCTGAGCCACCGCCCTGATAAGCAGGGCGACCTCTACCCCCTGATCGGCAAGCGCGTTGACGAAATCACGCGCATCTGGACCCGACTGTGCGCCAAGGAACCGGAGACATCCGCCACCTCCAATACCTCTCCGGACCTTAAGGACCCTAACGACCTTAAAGACCTTAAAGACCTTAAAGACCTTAAAGACCCTAAAGACCTTAAAGACCTTAAAGACCCTAAGGACCTTAAAGACCTTAATGTCCCTGACAATTCCGTTTACTCCGGTTACTCCGACACCGCCGACTTCACCGAGCCGGCTGGGCGCAAGGCCCCGGCCCTCTGCCTGAACGACCGCTTCCGTTTCACGCGCGTGCTGGCCGGCAACGACCGCAACCGTTTCGACGCCATTTTGGAGAAATTAGCGCAGCTCCCCGACTACGAGGCCGCCCGCGACTATCTCATCGAGGAATGCAACGCCGACATCGACGACCCCGAAGTAGTCGATTTCCTTGACATCCTCCAGAACTACTACGAGTGATCACTATTCACTAACCACTAATCACTAATCACTATGCCTCGCCTTTACATCGTTCCCACCCCTATCGGCAATCTCGAGGACATCACCCTCCGGGCACTGCGGGTGCTCAAGGAAGTCGACGTCGTACTGGCCGAGGACACGCGGACCTCGTCCGTGCTGCTGCGCCACTATGACATACACACCCCGCTGCGCGCACATCACCGCAACAACGAACACAAGAGTGTGGACGGCATAGTACAGGAGATAGAAGGGGGCAAGGAGATGGCCCTGATATCGGATGCCGGGACACCGGGCATATCGGACCCCGGCTTCATGCTGGCGCGCGCCTGTCGCGAGGCGGGTATCGACGTGGAGTGCCTGCCCGGGCCCACCGCTTTCGTTCCGGCCATGGTAGCCAGCGGCCTGCCATGCGACCGGTTTGTGTTCGAAGGCTTCCTGCCGCTCAAGAAAGGGCGGGCCACCCGGCTGCAGCAACTGGCCGCAGACCCCAGAACCGTAGTGATTTACGAATCGCCGTTGCGGTTGCCGCGCACTTTGCGACAACTGGCCGAGGCGTTCGGTCCCGACCGCCAGGCGGCCGTGGCGCGCGAGATCTCAAAGCTCCACGAGGAAAACCGCCGCGACACACTCCAAAACCTGGCCCTACATTACGAACAGAACAAACCCAAAGGAGAAATTGTTATTGTAATCGAAGGCTGCAAAGGCAAAGTTCATGCCTGCGAAGACAACGACCCTGATCAGATTGAATAATAGACATTATAACGACCTTGATCAAATTTATATTAAGAGACATTATAAACTGAAATTATCAAACTAACACATTTGTAATATGAAAAAAGCAATGTTATTTGCGGGCATCGGAGCCATTATATTGGCCGGCTGCTCGGGCAACCAGAAGAAACTGGACGAAGATTCGCTTCGCATACAGGAACTTACAGCCGAATATCAGGAGGCTACAGACTTCAACGACTCGCTTATGCTTCTGATGGGCGACATCTACACCGGTCTCGACTCCATCAACACGCAGGAGGGACTTCTGTACAACATGAACAACGGCGAAGGCATGGATCGTCGTCAGGAAATCCGCAACAACCTGTCGCAGATCAAGGCCCGTCTGGCAGCCAACAAGGCTCTGCTGGCCGAGATGGAAGCCAAGGTCAACGCCAGCGGCAAGGCCAACGGCGTACAGAGCAAGACCATAGCCCAGCTGCGCGCCCACATCGAGCAGCAGGATGCCAAAATAGCCAAGCTGGAAAGCGAGCTGGCCGGTGCCAAGGCAACTATCGACACGCTTAACACCACAGTGGCCCGGACTCAGGAAGACCTGAAGGCCGAGAGCGCCGCCAAGGAGGAGGCTCAGGCCGCAGCAGCCGAGGCTACCGCCGCCGCCAACGAGGCCAACAAGGTATACTACGCCATCGGCTCGAACAAGGAACTGAAGAAGAAAGGTCTGCTGGAAAAGAAGTTCCTCGGCTCCACCAAGGTGCTGAAAGGCCAGTTCGACGCAAGCTACTTCACCGCAGCCGACCGCCGCACTCTGAAGTCGATTCCCACCGGCGCCAAGGACGTGAAGATCTGGACCAACGTTCCCGCAGGCTCCTACCGCATCGTCGGCGAGAAGGACGGCCCCAAGACCATCGAAATCACCAATCCCGAGAAGTTCTGGCAGCTCAGCTCCTACTGCGTGATCCAGATCAACTGACACGCACGCAGACGATTCCACAAACTGACTGACATTATAAACTGAACATACAGGCAGAGTTATGAAACGACTGCTGTACCCGATACTGATAACCCTTCTCTTTGTGGGCTGCAAGCCCACGGAGAAGGGTTATCAGGCTGCATACGACGCAGCCAAAAACAAACGCGAGGCCGCCGCGCGCGAGCAAATGCTCCCGGCACAGGGCCTGCAGAGCGACGACGGCCCGCAGCTGCGAGTCGTAGACGGCGATTCCATCTATGTGTTGCGCGCCATAATGCGCACCGAGGACTCCAAACGCGCCCCCGCACCATGGCTGCTGGCCGTGGGAGTCTACAGAATGTCAACCAATGCCAAGGCCAACGCCCAGCGACTGCAGCAGGCCGGCTATCCCCATGCCGTCTGGCTGAAAGGACCTGAAAACAAATGGTACACCATCAGCGACTATGCCCGGAGCCTCGATTCCCTCAAGACAATGTCGCGCCGATTCAAGAACACACATAGCGACTATCCCTACGTCGGACTGCCCGCCAGTCCGGTAATCATCAACGCATTCTAATAGAGACCCATAATTGGGAATGCCTCGTAGAGGCTGTTTCTCATTAACCCCACCGATGGCTGACGGCGCGAAGCAGCCGGAAGCCTTCGTGGGGCAATTATCCGAGTCTGACAGCTTGGTCGGAGACCATGTCTTTGTACGCACAACTTAGCACAAAATGTTAAAATCGCGGTTTTTTATGACATTTTAGACTCCAAAACGTCAAATTATTTGGAAAAATGGTTTGAAAAGTCTAAATTTGCATAATGTTAATACAAGTGCACACTTTTTAACAAACAGACAACAAATTTGCAAGGAATCCAAATATCTAAGCCTCAGCGGTATTAAGATTAACAGGTCTTCGACCAGGATTCAAACGGAGCCACAGTGCTACGGAACAGAGAGACGAACACATACACAAGAGAGAAATAACATTAAAATAGTAAAGGTATGAAAAAAATCTTTATGATCATGGTGACGCTGATGTGCGTTAGCTGGGCGGCAATAGCTCAGAACCGCATCATAAGCGGCACGGTAGTCGATGCAGCGAACAACGAACCGCTGATTGGCGCCACAGTCTCACCAATCGGAGGTGGACAGGGAGCCGCCACTGATCTCGAGGGCTCTTTTACCATCAATGTGCCCGCCAACGTAAAGTCTGCAAAGATTTCATACGTAGGCTACAAAGAGCAGACCGTAGCGCTGCACAACGGCATTAAGGTACGTCTGGAGTCAACCTCTACCGACCTTACGGACGTTGTGGTTGTCGCCTATGGTACAGCTAACAAGGAATCTCTGACAGGTTCTGTAGCCGTAGTAGGAGCCGCCGATATCGAGGACCGTCCCGTCACTTCCGTGACTGCCGCCCTTGAAGGTAACGCTCCCGGCGTACAGGTCAACAACTCGGTGTCCTATCCCGGTTCGTCGCCGTCCATCCGTATCCGTGGTTTCAACTCCTTCACAGGAGCCCTAAGCCCTCTGTATGTAGTGGATGGTGCTGTGTATGACGGCGAAATCGCTGAAATCAACCCCGCCGACATCGAATCCATGTCAGTGCTGAAGGATGCCGCTTCCTGCGCCCTTTACGGTAACCGTGGTGCAAACGGTGTTATCCTTATCACCACCAAGCGTGCCAAGACTAACGGCAAGGTGGATGTAAACCTTACCATCAACCAGGGCTTCTACAACAAGGCACTTCCTTTCTATGACCGTCTGAATGCAGACGAATGGATGAACCTTACCTATAAGGCATACGCCCAGAATCGTTTCGACACCGGTGACGTACCAAGTCTCGAGCAGGCTCTGGCAAGTTCGGGAAATCAATTCATCACTACTTTCCTGAATGGTGCCAATATCTATGACAAGCAACCCTCCGAACTGTTCGACGCTCAGGGTAATCTTCAGGGTTCGATATTGCCCGGTTACACCGACCTGGACTGGTGGGATGCAATCTCCCAGACCGGGTACCGTCAGGAATACAATGTGAACGCATCGGGAGCTACCGATAAGTTCAATGTATTCTCCTCTATCGGTTATCTGAAAGAGAACGGATATATCATGGAGTCCGACTTCTCACGATTCAACGGTCGTCTGGTAGCCAATTACAATCCTGTAAGTTACTTCAAGACGGGTGTCAACCTGAGCGCAAGCTACACGGATTCCGAAGTGGCAGGCGTGGACGAGGAGAACTACTCCGATGGCACCCTTAACTATACCACCAACCCGTTCCTTGCATTGTCTTACGCTCCTGTACAGCCGTATTACCGTCACAACGCAGACGGTTCCATCATGCGTGATGAAAACGGCAAGCCGATGTATAGTACCGACGGCATGAACGGCGGCGACAACGTGGCATGGAACATGCGTCTGAACTCCAACAAGTACACCACTCTCGCAGTGAACGCCAACGCTTACGCGACAGCAGTACTTCCCTATGGTTTCGAAGTGTCGCTTCGTGGATCTTTCTTCCGCAGCAAGCAGAACTACAGAGGATACAGCAACAACATCGTAGGCTCGCAAGCCAATATCGGCGGTCTGGATGTTACCTCCACAAGCCAGAAATCATACACATTCATGCAGCAGCTCAGCTGGAACCATGATTACGGTTTGAACAACATCGACGTATTCCTGGATCATGAGAACTATGAATTCAGCTATGATTACCAGTTCCTGCGCTTGAGCGGCCAATTACTGGACAACAAGCCCTATATAGGCAACTTCGAGAACCGCGACTCCTCCAACGAGTCCATCATCAAGCAACGTACGGAATCTTACCTGGGCCGCGTAAAGTACAACTACGACCAGAAATATTTTGCCGAGGCATCTATCCGTCGTGACGGTACCAGCCGTTTCGCCAAGGGCAATCGCTGGGGTACATTCTGGAGCGTCGGCGCAGGTTGGGTTATCTCCAAGGAGAAGTTCATGCAGAACGTTGACTGGGTCAACTTCCTGAAACTCCGCTTCGCTTACGGATCTGTAGGTAATGACGCGGCTGCCGGTTCCTATGCTTCATATCCTCTATATTACATGTGGAGCTATGACAACCTCGGCAACATGCTGCCCTATCAGGTTCCCGCCGACGATATCCGCTGGGAGTCGACCAAGACTCTTGACGTGGCTCTGGAAGGATCTCTCTTCAACGACCGCTTCACTTTCAGCATCGGTTACTATGACAAGATCAACAGCGACCTTCTCTACGAGATAGTTCGACCCAGTTCCGCCGGTATGGGATTTATGCCCGGAACCAACATCCGCGTACTGTCCAACATCGGTGAGATGGAAAACTACGGATGGGAACTTCAGTTCGGAGTCGACATTATCCGTAACAGAAACCTCACATGGAACTTCACTCTCGACGCATCGTTCCTGAAGAACAAGATCAACAAGCTGCCCGACGGCAAGGATATTCCCGGTCAGGCTCTGTTCCAGGGCAAGAGCCTTTATGAACGTGCCGGATATACATATTCATGGGCAGGTGTTGACCAGGCCACAGGTAACTCGCTCTACAAGATGGAGCCCGATTCGCCCGACTACTGGCGATTCAACGACGACGGTTCCATCAATCCCGAAAGCACCGCACAGGCATATCAGGATCGCGTAGATGCAGCCAAGAAAGCAGGTTCCTACTTCGTGATCGATGGCGAGGAATATACAAATTCATATCAGTTCGCAGGTCGCAAAACGCACGGAACTTCGCTTCCGACGGTTTACGGCTCGTTCGGCACCACCCTGAAATGGAAAGGCATCAACTTCGGAATGTTGTTCACATATTCGCTGGGCGGCAAGACCATGAACGGTATGTACAACAGCATGATGTCCATCGGCGCATCCGGTGCAGGCTCTCTGCATCGCGACATCCTGAATGCCTGGACCGAGGCCGACAAGGTAGAGGCTACGTTCGATCCTGAGACATTTGAGTACAACACCGTTATCGACAAGCACGGAGTTCCTTCCACCAACATCAAGCAGGGAGTAGACAACAATACGGCTTCCAGCCGGTTCCTTTTCCGCAACGACTATCTGGTGCTGAAGAATCTTGCCATCAGCTATGATTTCCCCAGCAAGTGGGTACGCGCATTGAAGATGCAGAATATCAATGTCGGCTTCTCGGTTGACAATCTCTTCATCGTTACGGCCAAGAAAGGTATGAACCCGCAGTATAGCTTCAGCGGTGGACAGGGTGCTTACTACATGCCCGCCCGCGTGTTTAACTTCTCGCTCGGATTCAAGTTCTAAACTTAAAAAGAAGAAAGATGAAAAAGAATATAATATTGTGTGGTCTGGCAGGACTGGCCGCTTCGGGACTCTTGACAGGATGTTCCGACAGTTACCTGGATCTTGCTCCGGTGACTACCACCTCAAGCGCAGCTGTTTCCGAAGGCCTGGACGCTGCTAAACTGGCTGTCCGCGGTATCGGCACCGCCATGCAGGGTCAGTATCAGGATGCTCCCGACTGGTATGATGTCAGCGGCGAGGCATACATCAACTCCCTTTACAACGAATCGATGGGTCAGGACTACAACCACTATCTGTGGCAACGTATCAACACCGGCGATTATGTGAACTGGGACTTCATGGGACGTGAGAGCTATCCTACGGCAGTCGCACTTCCCTGGATGTACGATTACTACCTGATATATCTTGCCAACGGCGTTCTGCAGGGCGTAGATACTGCCGAAGGCGAGGAGGCCGAGCGTGCATTGATCAAGGCTCAGGCACTGACATACCGCGCCCACGGCTATATCAAGCTGCTTCAGCTTTACGCTCCGCGTTGGGAAGACAGCAACAACGGCGATGCGTATTGCCTTGTAAAGCGCACCGAGCCCTCCATGTCCGATGCGCCTCTTGTAAAGATGAGCGAGATCAAGGAACTGGTCTACAACGACCTTACACTTGCCATCGACCTTTTCAAGCAGGCCAGGGAGGGTGAAATGGACCGAGAGAGAAAGTGGGAACCCTGTCTGCAGGTGGCTCAGGGTCTTTACAGCCGTGCAGCACTTCTGTTCCACGACTGGGAACTGGCACAGAACATGGCTCACGACGCTCAGTCCGGATTCTCCGTGATGGACAACGACACCGCACTTTCCGGATTCATCGACGACAACGACGACTTCATGTGGGCGCAGGGCGTCGAGCCTTCCGACATCTATTACTGGGCATGGGGCAACTGGTATGCATGCAACGGCACCTATGTCATGGCATCGACCTGGTCCGGCGCAGGATACATCTCACTGGACCTCTACAACCAGCTTGACAAAAACGACATCCGTCGTCAGTGGTTCCTGACTCCCGATAAACTCGAAACAGCAACCACACAGATGAACCCCGGCAAGCTGAAGCCCGAAGATTTCTGGAACGGAGACCTGGTGGTCAGCACCAGCATGGACCTGACGAAAGGCCAGAAGGTTCCTGCTGCCGACGCGAGCAAGAAAGCCGGTATGGTGAACTTCGCCATCCAGTACTCATATAACTACCTGAATAATATATTCAAGGGCGACAAGAGCAAGGTGACGCAATACGATAAGGACGATAAGTCGACGCACGCCAACTATTTCCGCTATCAGAGCGCGGCCGACCCCAATGGCGGTACCGTCATTGTGGCCAAGGGTGTATACGCATTCCCTGTATGTACCAACTTCGGCGCTCAGTATAAGTTCTGGGGCGACATATCCAAATATGGCGTATCCTCGTATCCCTTCATGCGTTGCGCCGAAATGGTGCTCAATGAAGCCGAAGCCGCTTACATGGCAGGCGACGAAGGAACAGCCAAGACTTGTCTGGAGAAGATCAACAAGATGCGCGTGCCCGGTTACTCATGCACATCAAGCGGCCAGGCATTGCTTGACGAAATCCGCCTGTGCAAGCGTATCGAGCTCTGGGGCGAAGGCTTCAGCTGGCCTGACCTGAAGCGCTGGAATCTGCCTTGCGTCCGCCGCGCCTGGGTTGCCGGAGATCCCACTTCCGGAAACGTTCCCGCAAGCTGCGCCATGACCCGTCAGCCCAACGAAAATGCCGGCTGGCGCTACACAGTGCCCCGCAATGAGTCGGACTACAACAAACTGTTGGACCGCGGACTGCTCCCCGCTCTCGGAGAATACTCAAACGCTAATTAATCATTACGACTATCCTTATGGAAGGCCCACCGCAAGATGGGCCTTCTTTTTGTCTATAATCTGTTTTCTTTTGCATTCAAATGAAAATTTATTTGCAGGTTTGTAAAAATTTATGTTATTTTGAGAAATATTTATCAATTAGGTTCACTGGATAGTGGGCAAACTGAATCAACTAAAACAAGATATATGAAAAAAGCTGCACTGTTAGGTCTGTGCGCGATGTTCGCAACTGGGGCGATGGCCTCCCCTCTGACACCGCAACAGGCACTGGAACGTATGGGTCAGGGACGTATGGCCAAAGCGCAAGTGGATAGGATCGAAAAGGTCCCGGTATTGACCGTGCGTACGTCTGAAGGGCATCCGGCCGCATATATATTCAACAATGCATCCGGCCATGGCTATGTGATATTGGCAGGAGATGATGTGGCGTATCCGGTGTTGGGATACTCTGATACCGGCAGCATCGACACCGCGGACATGGCTCCCAATATGAAGTGGTGGCTTGAAGAAACCGCAAGACAGATATCATATTGGTCGGAACGCGGCATAGACGCGGCCTCGCAGCCTCACGCCGCGACTTCCATGACACGTATCGAGCCGCAGATGTCCACCAGATGGGACCAAAGCGCTCCGTATAACGACAAATGTCCTAAAATCGGCAGTACCACCTGCTATACGGGATGTGTGGCCACATCCATGGCACAGGTGATGAACTATCATAAATATCCCGAACAGGGCCAAGGCTCGATTTCCTATTCATGGAGTTCAGGAGGGAAGACTCTGTCCATGGACTTCAGCAACGTGACATTTGACTGGAACAATATGCTGGATCGTTACTCCGCAGGCCGGTACGACACCGCGCAGGCTGATGCAGTGGCAGTGCTGATGGAAGCCTGCGGATATTCACTGCAGATGAATTACGGCACCAGCGCTTCCGGTACGCAGGGTTCACTTATAGCCGACGCCTTGAAAAACTACTTCAACTACGACGGCAACGTATCGTGCGAATACCGCACGGTTTACTCAGCGTCACAGTGGGCTGAGAAGGTATGGAAAAACCTGCACGAGATAGGTCCCGTGATCATGAACGGCCATCCCTATCAAACTGGCGGACATTCATTTGTATGCGACGGTTATGACGGCAACGGTTATTTCCATTTCAACTGGGGTTGGTCAGGCATGAGCGACGGCTGGTATCTGCTGGAATGTCTGGATCCCGAATCCCAGGGCATCGGCGGATCGACGCTTACCGGTTTCAACTATGGTCTGAACGGTATCTTTGGAATTCAGAAACCTACGGGACAGCAGGCAAATACAGTACTTGACAATATGCTGGCATACGGCGGAGCATATGGAAGTATTAGCGGTCGCAACATTACTTTCATGCTTAACGACTGGTATCCTACCGGATGGTATAATCCCATGGGACATCCCATTCAGGTTAATGTAGGTGCGATTATCGAACCATGCGATGGCACTGAAGGCGAGACCAAGACACAATTCGGAAGACTCAGCAACAACACCATTATCAGATTAAACCCCGGATACTATATCCAGGGATTTGCACAGGCCACCATCCAGTTGCCGGCATTGAACGCCGGACGTTACAAGGTCACTCTGGCCGTACGCGACACTGATCCCGACAAAAATAAGGAATCAACTACTCCCTACGTACCGATCCTGCATTCATACGGCACCTTTAATTACGCATTCGTCACGGTGGATCAGGACGGAACCTACAGCATTGAGAACGTAGCTCTCCCCAAGCTCGAGGCCAAGGACCTCCAGGTGCTGACGCCGTTGTATTACGGCAAATATGCTAAATTTAAAGCCAGCTTCCAGAACAAATCCGATTATGAACTGACGGAAACACTTTCGCCCGCTCTTATTAAAGACGACAAGGTGATGATGAGCGGCATTGTCACACCCCTTACCATTGGCGCGAATACGACTGACGATGTAATATGGGTATGCAGGCTGGATCCGGCTGAAGACGTGAAGGTCGACACTGACACCGAATATGTCCTGGGCATAATTGATCCTGTCACCCAAAACATCGTGGCCAGCTTCGGGACCGTCACGTTGCAGTCAAATGGCGGGACCGGTACCCTGACTGCGGATTCATTTGTCATTGATGGATGCTCCACCACTGATGTAGCTGCAAAGTGGGGTAATCTTAACGTCTATCAGGTGCCCGACGCGAATGATTTCACCAGCACGATGACGCTGAGCCTGTCCGGCGGATTCTATGACGGATTGCTGACCGTGGACATATATGAACGCGATCCCCAGGTCACGAATGCAAGCACACTGATAGAGAGCGCCATTTACAGCACACGACCGTTTATCGCTGCGGGTGAACCGGCAGAGATTAAGTTCAACGTGGATTTCGCGGCCGCAGAACTCGGAAAATTGTACATGATGAGAGTGAACTACATCAACAGCAACAGTCAGAATAAGCCCTTGACAGTATTGTACTTCAATGTATTGTCAAGTGGCGTCGAGGATATTGAAATTGATGGGAACGCTCAGCCAACTAAGTATTACAACCTGCAGGGTATGGAGATCGCATCTCCCTCCAAGGGCCAGATTGTAATAGTGAAGAAAGGCGACAAGACCTTCAAGGCAAGATTCTAACGTAACTGGAAAGGCGACGTCCACGGCGCCTGATACTGGAGAGGCGGTGTCCTCACCGCCATTCAAATAGAAAAAAATGCGTGAATTGGAAAACGATTCACGCATTTTCCGTTATTTTTGTTAAAATGACAGCGATTTTCTGTTTTTTTGATAAAATAGTTTGCTAAATCAAAAAATATATATAATTTTGCGTCAGTAAGCGAAAGATAAGTCAATGCATCATCTTTAGATATCCCCGGTACACGGATATAGATGCGGTAATAAATACAGGTTAATAACAAACAATCAATCAAAATAGAGAGAACTATGAAGAAAATTTACGCATTAGGTATGGCCATGATGGTCTGCGGAAGCGCAATTGCAGCTCCCAATACCATCCGTAAGGTCAACGACCAGCTTCTGCCGCTGGGTAAAATGAAGGATCCCTCCGAATTGACGGTCAACACACCTATGAAGGCAGCTCCTGCAAAGGCTGTATCATCTGTAGATGACCTGGTGGGCATGTACAAGTGGACATACTTCGGCATACTTGAGGGCAATAGTGGTGATCAAATGTCAGCTGTCTGGATTGAAAAGGTCGCTGGAAGCACCACACAGGTCCAGATTAAAGGCTTCCCGATGCCCGAAGCAACTCTGCCGGTCATAATGAACGTAGATTTCGCCACTAAAAAGGTGACTATTCAGGATGGCCAGAAATGTGTGGATATGGCTTCGTTAGGCCTCACACGTGATGACTGGTACCTGTATGTCTATTTATTGACAAAGTTAGAGGACGGAACCACAAAACCCGTACGTGTAACTGCTGCTACGGCTGATAAAGCCGCGGGCACTATCAACGAAGATGGCTCTATCGAATTTCCCGGGTACGTTACATTCGGATGCACGGAATCGGGGTATGCCAACGACGGTGGTTGGTATTTCCTCGCTCAGTCCAACAAGATGGTGCTTACCAAGATGAACACTATTAACGAGGCCGACTATGAATCAATCGGCATGGGTAAGTTCACCGACTGCTGGATTAACGACCGTTTCAATACTCCTCTGGTTGAAGAAGAAGAAGTTGAGGTTCTGCAAAACAAGACCAACCCCAAGCTTCTCGTAATCAAGGATCCCTATGCAAGTGACATCTGGAAACAGAATGGAAATGCCAGCAAGACAGGCAAAGGCTATATTCAGTTTAACATAGCCGATCCTGATTGGGTTGAAGTAACCGTACTTACAAACAGTGGTTATGCAGAGGATATGTCTGAAGCAGAAGATGGTTCTGTAACCGATGACTTCTATATGACTAACACAGAAGGCTATCTTTCGTTCCTGGGTGGCGATATCGAAAATACCAAGCAGGAGTGGGCTATGGTTGGTGACGTACCGTCGAACCTGACTGGAAACACGATCACCATTCTGCACCAGCTCTTCACCGACGCCAATGCTCCCTTGACACCGAACTGGTGGGGACACTATGACAGTAATAATGTCTGGATTGAGGCTGAAAGATCGGAAGGCAAACTGGTACTTCCCGCAGGATGGTCAGGCGTCAGCGATATAGTAAGCGACTTTGACGCTCCCGTCAAGTACTACAACCTGCAGGGCATCGAGCTTGCAGCTCCCGTCAAGGGCCAGCTCGTAATCAAGAAGCAGGGCAACAAGACCGTGAAGTTCATCGCAAAGTAAGCGAGACTTCCCACATAAAAACACACATAAAAAGGAGGCTGTGCACACCGCACAGCCTCTTTTTTGTTACCGGAGCGTCGTCATTCCTGCCGCCCGCATTTCGACGGCGTGGACGCCGTCGTCCAGTAGTGCCGCTCCGGTCACTGATCACTTCATCAGTTTGCTGCCTTGGCTGCGGTCGTTGCCGTCGCTGTCAAGGCTAACGTAAACGCCGGAAGTCCTGGGTTCGCCCGAAAGCCTGACGCCGTTCAAGGTGTAGGAACTGGTGCTGACGGGGCCCTTGTTCACTAACTTCTTGTTGATGCGGTGGTACACGATATACCATTCGTCGCGTCCCGGAATCTGAATCACCGAGTTGTGGCCCGTGCCGTATATCTCGTTGTTACCGTCCTGCACAAGCACGATCGGATCTTCGGCGACCTTGATGGGACCCATCGGCGAATCGGACGTGCCGTAGGCCACATGGTAATTGCGGGCGCCCGTGTCGTCGACCGACCTGAGGAAATAATACTTGCCGTCGCGATAGAATACATACACGCCCTCGCGGAACGCATACGTGGCGAGACTGCCTCCCTGCGGAGTGATGACGGTGGCATCCTTGGTGGTCTTGCCGTCGGTCAGGGTGTATGCGAGGGGACCCTGCGTGAAGTCACGCGCACCTTCGGGCGAAATCCCGGCACCTATTGAGGGAACCAGTTCCGGGTCGAATGATTTCAGATCCACACCGGGACGGACGGGCACATACACCTTGTCGCGGGTCATCTTGAAATTGTCGGGACGCACGTTGATGTTACCGGCGTTCTCCACTTTCAGCGTTACGTCGGAGGGAGGGAACTTCCGCAGCAGACGCTCGGTCTCCTCGGGGGTGAGGGGAATCACGGTGCCGTGACGGGGAGTGGTTCCTGATGAGGTCGCCGAGCGAGGTTCCGAAGTCGAACCATCCGCCGGCTGTGCCGAGGTCAACGATCCCTTCGTTGCCTATTTTGGTCAGCACGGCGCCCGACATGGCCTGACCTGTGTGCCGACCGGAATCATCCTTGGCCGAATCGAACCGGTGACGGAACACCGGGGTGGCGGCATACACGCCGAAAGCCAGCGACGCGACCGCCGCTGTACATACCACACGTTTACAATTCAGAAGTTAGGTATTAGAATAGTTGAAAAGTCAAATCAAAAAATCAAGAGTCCGCCGGATATCTCTGATCACTCAGATACCTCCGGCAGTTCTGATCACTCAGAGGTTTGCCTTGATCTTGTCCAGGTTCCGCATGGCCTCGGTCACGGGCACTTCGGTGCGCTCCATGGCGGTGACCACGGCACCGGGGATGATGTGCGCCTTGATCTGGGCGGGCGTGGGCGTCTCGGGCAGCGCTGCATACTGGCTGAACGTCCAGTCGGTGAACACAGAGCCGGCCGACAGTCCCTGGCAGTTGAGCCACCAGCCGTCCTTGAGATAAACTGGCATCGACGACTTAGTGATGTCGCCCGGAGCGGGATAGTATGTCAGGTTGCCCTGAGCGTCGAGCGTCACGGCCACCTTGTCGGCATACGGGCCGCTCATCCTGAACACCGTGGCACGGGGTATGTAGCCGGTGGTCGGTCCGGCTATAGGGCTGGGTGCGGCCGGTGCCGACATCTCCGCCGTATCGGCTGCCTTATGTGTACACGCAGCCGCGACGCCCAACAGCGCCACGGCTCCTATTATCAGTTTTCCTTTGTTCATAGCGCTAATTTTGATTCGCTAAATTAGCACTTATTTGCAATATACACAAATTTTTAAATCAATACATCGGCGTGAATCCCTTGTGACGTTCCAGATACTTGTTGGCGCATCCGACTATCCCGGTGTATTTCGAGGTGTCGAGGCGGTATATCTGCTTACGGTCCAGGTCGATCTTGCCCAGGTCCACGTAATAATACCCGGGATTCGTCACGATCTCGAAGTAATAGCGCAGGTCGCGTATGTCGGAATAGCTGCGCCACTGTGTAGAGCTCAGGTTAGGCTCCCCTTCAATCAGATAAGTGTAAGGCACACAGGAATTGACCAGGACGCTTCGTGCTATGGAGACACCTAAGTCGGTCTGCGCCACCTGCTCGACATGATGCGCGTAATAATTGGCGCGTACACACCGGTCGGGACTCGTGACGGTGCCCGGCATCATGTTCTGGCCACCTATCTTTTCCCAATAGTTGATAATCGCCTTCATGTCGGGCCATTCGGGGTCGTTGGTCATGGCGCGGTAGTCCTCCATGTCATAGCATTTCAGGTCGCCGCCGGCGAACTCGAATATCATGCTCTGCCCCGTGGCATCGGTCACGCCCCAGTGCAGGGTGGAGACGGTACCGCCGTCGAACGTGGCGCCCTGGATGCGGAAGTCACGTTTCTCAAGCTGTGCGCGCACCTCGGGCACCGTGGCGTTGTTGTCGAGCAGCCACGCCACGAACACCGCCAGCGACATATAGGGCTTGTCGCTGTCGGCCGTCATCTTTTCGTAGACGGCTGTCTTGCAGAACAGGCCGTTGATCACCAGCCCCTTCTCGTTCATTCCTTCCGTGATGCCGCCGTCGTAACCCACGGCATAGACGGCACCGTATTTCGATTTCCAGCGGATGGCATTGGACAGATTGGACGACTGTTTCTCGATGCCGCGCGGATATACATAGATATTGGTGGGAATCGGAGTCTTCCAGTCGAGCGAGCGCGCCACCACAAAGAGGGAATCCAGTCCCTTGTACACCACGCGCGTACACGCATCGGCCGGCATCCAGTTGCCCGCCATGGCCAGCACCGCCAGTGCCGGTGCCACTTTCTTCATAACCTTGTTCATATTCAATCAGTTTATAGAGTTTATAAAGTTGAAAAAGTTAGGATAATGGCTTAGACCATGAAGTGGAATTCTCTTAACTTTCCAAACTCGTTTAACTTTTTAAACTACAACACCGCGAGGGGGTGTTAGGTTTGAATTTGTAAGAATCGCGATTTTTTCGTAACTTTGTAAAAATTTGGGAGAGATGGCTGCGAATCTGCTGAATGAACTGGAGAATCTGGAAAGGTGCCTTGAGGCCCTGGCCGGAAAATACCGGGAACTGGAGCGACGCAACCGCACGCTGGAGGAGGAGAACGCCAACCTGAGGCGCGAAGCCTCCGAAGCCCGTGAGTCGAGAGACCGCGCCCTGAAGGACGTAGAGTTTCTTGCCGTCAGCCACAAGCTGGCCGACGACCCCGACACTCTGGTGGTGGCACGCCGTCATATCGCCCATTTGATCCGCAACATCGACCGTTGCCTTGACATGCTCAGGGAATGACAGGAGCTTCCACGGCGGAACTCCACAATATGCAACCGATGGACAACACGGAATACATACAGATGACACTAAATATAGGCGGTTGCCTCATACCGTTGACCGTCCCTTTCTCCCAACAGGACTTTGTCCGCGACGTCGAAACCAGGGTCTCGACCCTATACAACTCGTGGCGGCATAAGTTCACCAAGCGCACCGACCGCGAGGTGCTGGCCATGGTGGCCTACCAGTTCGCCAATTTCTATATGGAACTGAGCCAGCGCGTGGAACGTGCCAACGACATTGTGGCCGAATGCCGGCAGATTGTCGACAACATGGAGTCCCCCGCGGAGTCCTGATTCTGTATATTTCCCGAATTTTCCAGGTTTCAGGTCATCACCATGAGCTGTCGGGACTGTGAGCTGTCACGGTCCGGCGGCTTTGTTGTATATGACCATGAATTAATTATTAACTTTCGGAATTATAAACAGAACCGATATAGAACACAATAGAAATGGGAACAGCAATATGGATCATCATAGCGGTGTTTGCGGCGGCAGCCGGAGTGCTGTGCGGCCTGTACGTCAGCCGTTCTAACGCTCAGAGCCACGCCCGCAGCATCACTGAGGAAGCCCGCAGAGAGGCCGACATAATCAAGGAAAAGATGCAACTCCAGGCCAAGGAGGAACAGATGAAGATACTGGCCGAGGCCGACCGTCAGGCGCAGCAGAAGCTGCAGAAGGCCCAGAGCTCGGAGCAGCGCGCCAAGCAGCGCGAGCGCGAGCTGAACCAGATGCAGGGCGAGAACCAGCGCCGCAAGCGCGAGCTGGACACGCTGAAAAGCAATCTGGACAACCGCGAGCAGGTGCTGGAGGCCCGCAGCCAGGAGCTGGAGCACATCGGCCGTCAGGCTCGCGAGGAACTGCAGCGCATCTCCGGACTCAGCGCCGACGAGGCCCGCGAAAAACTGATAGAAAGCCTCAAGGACGAGGCCAAGACTGCGGCCGCCGGCTACATCAACGACATCATGGACGATGCCAAAATGACCGCCAACAAGGAGGCAAAGCGCATCGTGATACAGAGCATCCAGCGCGTTGCGACCGAGACGGCCGTGGAGAACTCCGTGACCGTATTCCACATCGACAACGACGAGATCAAGGGACGTATCATCGGCCGCGAGGGACGCAACATCCGCGCCCTGGAGGCCGCCACCGGCATCGAAATCATAGTGGACGACACCCCCGAGGCCATCGTGCTGTCAGGCTTCGACCCGGTGCGCCGTGAGGTGGCACGACTGGCATTGCATCAGCTCGTGACAGACGGCCGTATCCATCCCGCACGTATCGAGGAGGTTGTGGCCAAGGTGCGCAAGCAGGTGGAGGAAGAAATCATCGAGACCGGCAAGCGCACCACCATCGACCTGGGCATCCACGGCCTGCATCCGGAACTGATCCGCATGGTGGGCAAGATGAAGTATCGTTCGTCGTATGGCCAGAACCTGCTGCAGCACAGCCGCGAGACGGCCAACCTCTGCGCCGTGATGGCCAGCGAACTTGGTCTCAATCCCAAGAAGGCACGCCGCGCAGGTCTGCTGCACGACATAGGCAAGGTGCCCGACGACGAGCCGGAACTGCCGCACGCATTGCTCGGTATGAAACTGGCCGAGAAGTTCAAGGAGAAACCCGACATCTGCAACGCCATCGGCGCGCATCACGACGAGGTGGAACAGACATCGCTCCTGGCGCCCATCGTGCAGGTGTGCGACGCCATCTCGGGCGCACGTCCCGGCGCGCGCCGCGAGATAGTGGAGGCTTACATCAAGCGCCTCAACGACCTGGAGCAGCTGGCGCTCTCCTACCCCGGCGTGCTTAAGACATACGCAATCCAGGCGGGCCGCGAGCTCCGTGTGATAGTGGGCGCCGACAAGATCAGCGACGAGGAGACCGAAAAACTGTCGACCGAAATAGCCAAGAAGATTCAGGACGAGCTGACATATCCGGGTCAGGTCAAGATAACCGTGATCCGCGAGACGCGCGCCGTAAGCTTCGCCAAATAATCAAGCCCTATGGACAAGTCAATAAAGTCCCCGGGGTTCGGCGACGGGTGTCCGCGCGCCAAACTGCAGGCGCTGAACTGGCTGGACGGAGTGTCGGGCAACGACGACTGCAACATAGTCGAGGTAGCCTTCAAGAACACGCGCACCGGCTATTACGTCAACGCCGAGCCGCTGGATCTGCACATAGGCGACATGGTGGTGGTGGAATCATCGCCGGGCTATGACATAGGTCGCGTCAACATGACGGGGCGTCTGGTGCGCCTGCAGATGCGCAAGGCTCAGCTCAAGGACGACCAGGAGCTGAAGAAGGTGCTTCGGTTCGCCACCAAGACGGAGATGGAACGCGCCGAGGAGGCTCACGACCGCGAGCACGACACCATGATACGCGCCCGTAAGATTGCCGAGGACCTGAGCCTCGACATGAAGATAGGCGACGTGGAGTATCAGGCGGACGGCGTAAAGGCCATATTCTACTATATAGCCGACGAGCGCGTGGACTTCCGCACGCTGATACGTGTGCTGGCCGAGACATTCAAGGTGCGCGTGGAGATGCGCCAGATAGGTGCACGTCAGGAGGCCGGCCGCATCGGCGGCATCGGTCCCTGCGGACGCCCGCTGTGCTGCTCGCAGTGGATGACCAAGTTCAATTCCGTAGGCACCGGGGCGGCCCGCATACAGGACCTGTCCATGAGCCCGCAGAAACTGGCCGGCCAGTGCGCCAAGCTGAAGTGCTGCATCAATTTCGAGACCGCCGTATATGCCGAGGCCCAGAAGCAGATTCCGGGCAAGGACATCCAGCTGGAGACCAAGGACAACCTGTACTACCTGTTCAAGAGCGACATCCTGGCGCGTATGGTGACATACAGCACCGACCGCAAGATCCCGGCAAACTTAGTGACCATATCGGCCGAACGTGCCTTCGAGATTGTGGCCCTCAACAAGCAGGGCATAAAGCCCGATTCCCTCCTTACGGACGACCAGCGCGCCGAGGACGAGCAGAAGAAAGTGGTGGACCTGGCCGAGCAGGACGACCTGACCCGATTCGACAAGTCGCGCCGCCGCAAGAAGAAAGGCAACAGGCAGAACGCCGGCCGCAAGGATGGCAACAATGGCAACGGTAATCAGAAGAAGGATGACCGGCAGCCTAACCAGAAACGCGAGGGTGGCCAGCCTAACCAGAAACGGGAAGGCGGTCAGAACGGTCAGCTGAACCAGAACCGTCACAGGCAGCGCCAACAGCAACAGAAGAAACAGGGCGACAAAAAACCGCAGGAATAAACCGTAATTTAAAACCGAATGAGGTCGGGGTACGTTTTCATTATGATGACAGTGCTGTGGGTGCTGTTCGGGTCGGGGTGCCGCAGGGTGAACGACACGTTATATTCGCATTACGCCGACATCCCTGCCGACGGCTGGAACGCATACGACACCCGTTGCTTCGAACCGGAAATCACTGACACCACGCTGTACGGCACGACGGTTAGCCTGACCCTTGAAGTGCGCTATGACGCCCGGAGTCCGTTGGGCGAGATTCCGGTACGCTGCGACATCGCCGACGAGAACGGCGACATCCTTACCGACACCGTGCGGCTGCGGCTTTTCGACGGCAACGCCGACCCCGTTGACCCGGCACATTACGGCATCTGCGAGCACTCTGTCACTTTGTCACACAACATGCCCCTGAAACGCGGTCTTTCGGTGTGCCTCACTCCGTTATCGGGCAAAAATTCATCGAAAGGACTGCGGAACGTGGGTATAAAAATTGATTGCAATGAATCTGACTCTGCTTCACGCTGACCAAAAACAGGAATTACAGCTTCGTCTGGACAAAGCCCGCTACAATATGGCGATGGCCGAGATGGACGCCATGCTTATCGGCGCTCCAACCAATCTATATTATCTTGCGGGCGGCGTGTTCCGCGGATATATCTATGTGCCGGCCGACGGCGACCCGGTATTTTTCCTGATTCCGCCGTCAAAGGCCGACAGCCCGCTGACACGCGAGATACGCAAGCCGGAAATGATAGCCGACGTGCTGAAGAAGGAGGGCTGCGACATGCCCCGACGCATCGGCATGGAGCTGCAGGACCTGTATTACAGCGAGATTCAGCGTCTGCACGCCATTTTCCCCGGCTCGGAACTGAAGGACGCCACGCCGGTGATGCGCCGCGCACGCGCCGTCAAGACCGACTGCGAGCTTAACCTGATGCGGCAGGACGGTCTGCGCCAGACAGCCGTATATTCCGAGATAAAGCATTGCTACCGGGAGGACATGACCGACCTGGAGTTCCAGATCGAGATAGAACGTGTGCTGCGCCGCGCCGGATGCCTGGGCTATCTGCGCGTATCGGGCAACAAGATGCAGCTCAACATGGGCTCCGTGCTGTCCGGACCCAATGCCGACGCTCCGAGTCCATACGATTTCTCGATGGGCGGCGCGGGCACCGATCCCTCCCTTCCCGTAGGTGCGAGCGGCGAGATAATGAAACCCGGCATGACGGTGATGGTGGATATGAACGGCGGCTTCAACGGCTATCAGACCGACATGACACGCTGCTGGTACATCGGCCATGTGTCCGACCTGGCCATGCGCGCACATCAGTGCTCCATCGACATACTGCGCGACCTGGAGAAGTTCTCCGTGCCGGGCATCAGGATAGGCGACATGTACAAGCGCGCCGCCAGATTGGCTGACGATGCCGGCCTGCGCGAATATTTCATGGGCCATAACCACAAGGTGCCTTTCATCGGGCATGGAGTGGGAATCGAGCTGAACGAGATGCCGGTGGTGATGGAACGCAACGCCGACCCGCTGCTGAAGCATACCACGCTGGCATTGGAGCCGAAGTTCGTGATACCCGAAGTAGGTGCCGTCGGCATCGAGAACACCTACGTCGTGACCGACGACGGCCTCAGCAACCTCACCGAGCTTGACGAAACCCTCAAACAGCTGTAATACTGGCAGGCGACTTTGCAAGGAGCCCGCGGCTCCTTGTCCGCCGTCCCCAATTATAAACCGAATTAATGAATCTTAAGGACGACTTAACGAACCCTATCTTCCGTCGTATCGGCCGTGTGGCCGACAGCATTGGCCGCGAGGTGTACGTGGTAGGCGGTTACGTGCGCGACATATTCCTGGAGCGCCCCAGCCACGACATCGACTTAGTGACCGTAGGCTCGGGCATCGAACTGGCAGAGGCCGTGGCCCGCGAGTTAGGCCCGCATGTACCGGTAGCCGTGTACGCTAACTACGGCACCGCGCAGATGAAGTATCGCGGTCTTGAACTGGAATTCGTAGGCGCGCGCCGCGAATCATACCGTCGTGAAAGCCGCAATCCCATCGTAGAGGACGGTACGCTTACCGACGACCAGAACCGCCGCGACTTCACCATCAACGCCATGGCCATCTGCCTGAACGAAGCCCGGTTCGGCGAACTGGTCGACCCTTTCGACGGCCTCGCCGACCTGGCCAAGAAGATAATCCGCACTCCGCTCGACCCGGACATTACTTTCAGCGACGACCCGTTGCGGATGCTCCGTGCCGTACGGTTCGCCACGCAGTTGGGTTTCAAGATTTCGCCCGAAACTTTCGAGGCATTGAAGCGCAACGCCGACCGTCTTCAGATCATCACGCGCGAGCGCATCAACGACGAGTTGGGCAAGATGATGCGGTCCCCGGTGCCATCCGTGGGCTTCAAGCTGATGGACCGCGCAGGACTATTGAAATATGCCTTCCCTCCCATTCTTGAGCTGAAGGGCGTTGAGACAGTGGAAGGCATCGGACATAAGGACAACTTCCTGCACACTCTGCAGGTGGTGGACAACGTGGCGGCCAAGTCAGACAACGAATGGCTACGCTGGGCGGCGTTGCTGCACGACATTGGCAAGCCCGTGACCAAGAAATATGACGACCGCCTCGGCTGGACGTTCCACAACCACAACATCGTTGGCGAGAAGATGGTGCCGCGCTTATTCCGCAAGCTGAAACTGCCCATGAACGAGCACATGAAGTATGTGGCCAAGCTCGTGGGGCTGCACATGCGTCCCCAGTCTGTTGGCGAGGAGGGCGTGACTGATTCGGGAGTGCGCCGACTCATTACGGACGCCGGCGCTGACTTGGACGACCTGATGACCCTGGCCGAGGCCGACATCACGTCGAAGAATCCGGCAAAGGTACGCCGCCAGCTGGAAGGCTTCGAAAGGCTGCGACATCGCATGAGCGACATCGCCGACGCCGACGCCCTGAGGAACTGGAAGAATCCAGTGAACGGCAACGAGATCATGGAGTATTACCACCTGACGCCCGGCAAGGAGATAGCCGACATCAAGGACGCCGTGAAGGAAGCCATCATGGACGGCACCATCCCCTACGACCACGACGCCGCCTGGCAGTACGTCCTCCGCGTCGCCCCCTCCATCCTCCACCTCCCCCAAGAGAAAATATAAGGCGAGCGGCATGGTCTCCGACCAAGCTGGACTACATACATTTAACCCCACGAAGGTTGTCGGGACGCTACGCTCCCTCCAGCCATCGTGGGGTTATTGAGAAACAGCCTCTCCGAGGCAACCCACTGCTATTCTTCTTCGATGAAGTCGGAGGGGGTGCCGTAGGAGGCGGGCGGCTCGTTGGCTATAATGGCGGCTGAATCGGCGGCGGGGTTCTGAAGGAGGGGTGTGAGCTCGCGGTGGTAGTACCGGAGCAGGAAGCGGATGTCGTCCCAGGCCGGCTCGCCCCCTATCGCCTCGCGCACGCCGGATATTGTGTCAGGCAGTATGGGCGTGTCATCGAGATATGCCTTCACTCGCTCGCGCAATTCCGCATCGATATTCTGCCGGATGTATTCTTCCAAGTCCTGATCGGCCAAGGTTTTAAGCAAATGTCCCGTTATGGTGCTTCTGACAAGACCGCGTATCTCGGCTATCTCGCTGACACTTCTGCCTTGACGGTACAATTCAAGCGTAATCTCCGTGGTGGGTTTCTTTACCGGCTTGGGAGATTTGGGAGTTATGGGAGTTATGGGAGTTATGGGAAGATTGGGAGAATTGAGAGTTTGGTCAGTACGACGCTGTTTCTTCGCAGGCTCCGGATGGTCGGGCCATTCGTAGTTCTCGGGATGTACGTAACGGTCTATCTTCTCGAATTCTTCGTCCGGCAACATCGGTTTGCTATCCGACAACATCGGCTTACTATCCGACAACATCGGTTTGCTATCCGACATCGTTGCCTTACGCGTTTTCTTCTTGGTTTCACGCGTGGGCTTGGGGGTGACGTTGCGCAGCATCACCTCCGCCTTCAGATCAAGGTAAACGTCGATGCTGAATTGCCTGCTGATGAAATTATTCAGCAGCATACGCTTGGCCGTCAGAAGGTCCTCGAACAGCTCGAGACGGTCCTGAAGCTTCGACCGCACGGCTTTGTTGTCGCTGTTGCGGATGGCTTTCGTGGCAAGATCCACCACAGGCATCAGCTGTCCGACGAAGTATTTGCAGGCGGCCTTGACACGCTCGCCCAACACCTGCTCCGAACGCGAGCCTTCCATCGCCATGCACGAATACTGATGGCGGAACGTGTCGGCCACTTTGTTTATCTCGCGGTTCTTTGTCTCGTACATCTGCACCCAGTCCTGCACTATGGCCGGGAACTTGCGCATGAAGTTCTCCTGATACAGCCGCATCACGCCCTCCATAGCCGCGAACATCTGGCGGAAATTGAACAGATCATCCAGCAGACCGACCTTATATTGCCGCTCCAATATATCAAGATGCGCCTCGTCTATGTCGTCGCAGTTATGGTCGTTGTAGAATCGGTCGACCGAAGTGTCATTGATTATGGAAGATGGCGAAACAGGATTCACCAGCACCAGTCCCTGCAGCGTACGGCATCGCGACAACGCCACGTACGTCTGTCCGTGTGCGAAGCTGCGCTTCACGTCAATGATGGCACGGTCGAAGGTCAGGCCCTGGCTCTTGTGTATGGTCACGGCCCAGGCTAATTTCAGCGGATACTGCGTGAAGGTTCCCTCCTTATGCTCCACAATCTCCTTCGTCTCGGGATTGACGGTGTAAGAGATATTGTCCCAGTCCACAGGGAGCACCTGGATAATCTCGCCCCCTTCCTGCGGACGCACGGCCACGCCGTATTCCTCGTCGATGGCCACGACCTGGCCTATCATGCCGTTGTAATAGGCGCGGTCCATACCCGTATCGTTCTTTATGAACATCACCTGCGCGCCTACCTTAAGGGTCAGCTCAGGATCGGCCGGATATGACGTTTCGGGAAACTTGCCCTCGATATGACATTCGAACACATGCGGCTGCGCGGGGAGTTCGTCAAGTTTTTGCCGGTTTATGTCGTTGGCTATGCCGTTGTGCGTGGTGAGGCGTATGTAGCCTTCATCGTCGCCCGGATTGAAGCCTGGGATGCAACGGGAGTTCAGTTTGTCGAGCACCGTCTTGTCCGCGCGGTTCTCGCGTATGGCGTTGAGCATCCCGAGGAAGTCGGCGTCCTTCTGTCGGAACACCTCGTTTAGCTCCACCGTCTCGTACGGCAACTGCTGCAACGCCACGGAATCGAAGAAGAACAGCGATTTGTAGCGACCTTCCAGCAGGTGCCGTTCCTCCTCCCTGACCACCGGCGCCAGCTGCTGCAGGTCGCCGATCAGCAGGAGCTGAACGCCGCCGAAGGGCTTGGTGCGGTCGCGCAGGCGTCTCAGCACGTCGTCCACGGCATCCAGCAGGTCGGCGCGCACCATCGACACCTCGTCGATCACAAGCAGGTCCATGCCGCGGATGATGCGCAGCTTCTCCTTGCTGTACGAGAACTTGCGGCGCGTGCCGTTGTTCATGCCGGGAACGAACGGCCCGAAATCCAGCTGGAAGAAGCTGTGCAGCGTCACGCCTCCGGCATTGATGGCCGCTATACCCGTCGGGGCGCATACCACGATACGCTTACGGCTCGACGAGCGCAGGTTGCGCAGAAAGGTGGTCTTGCCGGTGCCGGCCTTACCTGTAAGAAACAGACTCGTTCCGGTTCCTTCTATTATGCGGCGAGCAAGCTCAAGCCTTTCATTCGTCTTCTGTTCCATGTTCTCCGATTTAGAGTGTGTTTACTTTTAAACCGTTTTACCTAATGAATAGAGTGATTATTTAAACTTCAAATTAATCTTGAGGTCTTTTTTGGCTGATTTTGCCAAGCCTCGTCGGTCACGGTGCCCGCACCGCTCCCTCCTTGGCTTGCAAAATCATCTCAAAAAATCCTCTCAATCTTAATTTGATTTAAAAGTAAACACACTCTTAGGTAGCGTTCCTGATTGGTGATATGTCCGGACTCACACCCGGACATACCTTTATTACTTTTTATGTGCGATCATGTACTGTGCGATCTGCACGGCATTCAGGGCCGCGCCCTTCTTTATCTGGTCGCCCACCACCCAGAAGCTGAGTCCGTTGGGGTTGGCCAGGTCCTTGCGCAGACGGCCCACATACACGGGGTCCTTGCCGGCTATGTCCTTGGGCATCGGATAACAGGGATGCTCAGGATTGCCCAGATCCACGTACACCAGCCCCTCGCCATTACGCAGGGCGTTCTCAGCCGTCTCAAGCGACACGGGAGCCTCGGTCTCTACCCAGATAGCCTCGCTGTGGGCGCGCATCACCGGCACACGCACACACGTGGCCGACACCTCGATGTCGCTGTGCATTATCTTGCGCGTCTCGTTGTACATCTTCATCTCCTCCTTGGTATAGCCGTTGTCCATGAACACATCTATGTGAGGGATGACGTTATGCGCCAGCTGATGCTGGAATTTCTTTACGGTCGGTTCCTCGCCGCGGGCTATCTGGCATGTCTGGAGCGCAAGCTCGTCCATGCCGCTCGCACCCGCTCCGGAAGCGGCCTGATAGCTGGCCACATGCACACGCCTGATGTGCGACACGTCGTCGATGGGCTTCAGCGCCACCACCATCTGGATGGTAGTGCAGTTGGGATTGCCTATGATGTTGCGCGGATGATTGAAGGCATCCTCGCCGTTTACCTCGGGCACTACTAAGGGCACGTCGGGATCCATGCGGAATGCCGACGAGTTGTCTATCATCAGCGTGCCGTGACGTGTGATGGTCTCGGCGTATTCCTTGCTGACCGATGCACCGGCCGACGTGAAGGCTATCTCAACGCCGCTGAAATCGGAGTCGTGGGTCAGTTCCTCGATTATATATTCTTTGCCACGGAATTTACGCGAAGTGCCCGCGGAGCGCTTCGAACCGAACAGTCTCAGACTGTCCACGGGGAAGGCTTGCTCCTCGAGCACTCTCAGGAATTCCGCGCCTACGGCGCCGCTGGCGCCGACTATCGCGATATTCATGTCTATTCTTTTATTAGAGTCCTGACGGCATACGCCGCACTGACAGTATCAGGCTTCTTAGCTCAGGCCGCTTACGGCCACTTCCTTGTTGATCTTGCTGATCAGACCCTGCAGCACCTTGCCCGGGCCGAGCTCGGTGAAGTCGTCGGCACCGTCGGCAATCATGGCCTGTACGTCCTGAGTCCAGCGCACGGGAGCCGTGAGCTGCTTGATCAGGTTGGCCTTGATCTCCTCGGGATCGGTATGGGGCTTGGCGTCCACGTTCTGATATACGGGGCAGACAGGCGTGGTGAATTTGGCTGCTGCGATGGCCTCGGCCAATTCCTCCTGTGCGGGCTGCATCAGGGGCGAATGGAACGCTCCGCCCACCTTCAGCACCAATGCACGCTTGGCACCGGCTTCCTTCATCTTCTCGCATGCCTCGTTGATGGCCTCGACGGTTCCGGAGATAACCACCTGTCCGGGGCAGTTATAGTTGGCGGGAGCCACGACGCCGTCCACGCTGTTGCAGATTTCCTCCACCTTCTCGTCGGACAGAGCCAATACGGCGGCCATGGTCGAGGGCTGAGCCTCGCAAGCCTTCTGCATGGCCTGTGCGCGCTTCGAAACGAGCTTCAGACCCTCCTCGAAGCTCAGCGCACCGGCTGCTACCAGCGCGGAGAACTCGCCGAGGCTGTGGCCGGCCACCATCGACGGCTTGAAGTCGTCGCCAAGGTTCTTGGCCAGCAGTACGCTGTGAAGGAATATAGCAGGCTGCGTCACCTTGGTCTGCTTCAGGTCCTCCTCGGTTCCGTTGAACATCAGGTCTGTGATGCGGAAGCCAAGGATCTCGTTGGCTTTCTCAAACAAATCTCGGGCTTCGGCATTGTTGTCGTACAGGTCCTTGCCCATTCCCACAAACTGGGCACCCTGGCCCGGAAATACATACGCTTTCATTATTCGTAGTTTCTTATCGTTGTCTAATCTTGTTATCCGCAGGCGTTACCACCCGCTATTACACTGCAAAATTACTAAATAATCGGCAATTATGGAAATAATTCGTTAATTGCTTATGTTATACAACATAATTTTGATTATTTCAGCACTTTGGCACGCTTGGAATCCCAGTAGAGATAAGCGATAAGGAGCAGATATACTATCACGCCGAGAGTCTGGGTGAACAGGGGACTGCCGGGCGTTGTGTACTCGAATCCGCAGAAGCGTGTGATGGCCGCGAACACGCCGAACAGCGCGCCGCCGGCGATAAGTCCGGACGACAGCAGCGTTCCGCGGTCGTGACGGGCCGAAGCCACCTTCTTGTCCTTGCTGCTGTGCTGCACGAAGTAAGCCACGGCACCTCCGACCAGCATCGGGGTATTGAGCGACAACGGGATGAACATGCCGAGGCAGAATGCCAGCGCGGGCACGCCCAGCCAGTTGAGTATCAGCGCGAGGATGGCGCCTACCATATAGAGAATCCAGGGAGTGTCACCGCCCATCATCAGAGGCTCGATCACCTTGGCCATGGCGTTGGCCTGCGGTGCCACGAGGGCGTTGTCGCCGGTAAAGCCGTACACCTTGTTCAGCACGATGATTACGCCGCCGACAGTTGCGGCCGACACGAGGGTGCCGAGGAATTTCCAGGTCTCCTGTTTCCTGGGCGTCGATCCGAGCCAGTAACCGATCTTGAGGTCGGTCACGAAACCGCCGGCCATGGAGAGTGCGGTGCAGACCACGCCGCCGATCACCATGGAGGCGACGATGCCGCTGGTACCGTTAAGTCCAATGGCCACGAAGATGGCCGAGGCGATGATCAGCGTCATCAGCGTCATGCCCGACACTGGGTTGGAGCCTACGATGGCTATGGCGTTTGCGGCCACGGTGGTGAACAGGAAGGCAATCAGTGTAACGACTACCCATGCCACGAGTGCCTGCCAGAAGGTATGGATTACGCCGAACCAGAAGAACAGCAGCACTGCCAACAGAGCCAGGGCGATGAAGAACACTACCTTCTTCATCGACAGGTCCATCTGCCAGCGCACCTGCTTGCCTGTGGCGGCTGCGCCCTTGAATTCGCGGCCGGCCAGCGACACGGCGTTGACGATGATGTTCCACGACTTGATGATGCCGATAACGCCGGCCATGGCGATACCGCCGATACCGATCATACGGGCATAGTCCTTGAATATCACGTCCGGAGCCATAGCCTGGAACTCAGGCGAGCCGTAGGTGCCCATCAGCGGTATGATGATCCACCACACGAAGATGGAGCCGGCGAAGATAACGAAGGCGTATTTCAGACCTACTATGTAACCCAGACCGAGCAGTGCGGCGCCGGTGTTGCAGCTGAACACTAATTTGGTCTTTTCGGCTATGGTCTGGCCCCACTGCGCGCAGGTGGTGGTCACGGTCTCGGCCCACCATCCGAAGGTGGCCACGATGTAGTCGTAGATACCACCTATCAGCGAGGCTATCACCAGGGTCTTGGCCTGGCTGTTGTCGCCGCTGGCCGAGGCTGCCTGGCCCGACACTATCACCTGTGTGGTGGCCGTGGCCTCCGGGAAGGGGTACTTGCCGTGCATATCCTTCACGAAATATTTACGGAAGGGAATGAAGAACAGGATGCCTAAGATACCTCCCAACAGCGACGAGAGGAATATCTGATAGAAATTCACCACGATGTCAGGATAAGTGTCCTGCAGGATGTAGAGCGCGGGCAGCGTGAAGATGGCACCGGCCACGATCACGCCCGAACATGCGCCGATGCTCTGGATTATCACGTTCTGGCCCAGCGCGTTCTTCTTCTTCAATGCCGAGCTGAGACCCACCGCGATGATGGCGATAGGAATAGCGGCCTCGAACACCTGGCCTACTTTCAGGCCCAGATAGGCGGCGGCGGCACTGAAGATGATGGCCATCAGCAGGCCCATGCCCACCGAATACACGGTCACTTCCTTCTGGTCGTGCGCCGGATGCATCACCGGCACGTACTCCTCGTCGGCGCCCAGTTCCCTGAACGCGTTCTCCGGCAGTCCCGTCTCGGTGGTGTAAACGTTCTCGTCGTCTTGCTTCATAATTCTAATATTGTGTGATGTTATTGTTGTCCAAATGCAAATTGACACCTAAACCACAAAATTACTAAAAAAATGTCAACCGCCCAATCATAATTCCCAAATCTTCTGCTAAATCACACAGTCACTTTATGTTTTTTGTTTGAAATTTGTTAACTTTGTAGAGGAATAGTAGCGCAGGCTGTCCACGGCCGCGCACAGACAAGAACAAAAAGTTATTAAAAAGAATATCCGTATGGTCAAGTATCCGGTCAGCGAATCAAGCTTCAGGGAAATAATCAGAGGCGGTTATAAATACGTGGACAAGACCATGTATATCCATCAGCTTGTGAATACAGGCAAGTTTTACTTTCTGAGCCGCCCGCGCCGCTTCGGCAAAAGCATGCTTCTATCTACCATGTATTCATATTTCAACGCCGACCGCGAGCTGTTCAAGGGCCTGGCCCTCGACACGCTGGAGCCTGAGGAATGGACCAAGTACCCCGTGCTGCGCATGGACTTCACCCGTAGCGGATACAACACGGACGGAGACCTGCCCAGAGTATTGAGATCTTTCCTCGACGAATGGGAGAAGGAATATGGGGATTTCGACAGAGAGGATCCGGTCGATCTGAGGTTCAGCAAATTAATCCGTCATATCCATGACAACACCGGTCAACAGGTAGTCGTGCTTATCGACGAGTACGACAGCCCCATCGTCGACGTCCACGACAAGCCGGTACTGGAGAAACTTAACCGCAAAATCCTTCACGACTTCTACCGAGTGATGAAGTCAAATACCGACTGCCTTAAGTTCGTGTTCCTGACGGGTGTGGGCAAGCTCGGCCAGATCAACATCTTCAGCGGCCTTAACAACATAGTCGACATCTCGCTTCTGCCGCAATACTCGGCCATCTGCGGCATCACCTTTGACGAACTTGAAAGGAATTTCCGAGAAGGCATTGAGGATCTGGCACAGAAACGTAACTGGACCAACGAAGAAACATTACTGAAACTGAAGGCCCAATACGACGGCTATCACTTCTCGGAGGATCTGATTGACGTATATAACCCGTTCAGCCTCGTCAGAGCGTTATATTCACTCAGCATCGGTGATTACTGGTTCCAGTCAGGCACTCCCACACGGCTGATTCACCAGTTCCTGGAAAACGACTGGGGAACCCCTGACCTGGAAGGCACCGTCATGTCCCGAGTTATGCTGGAGAGCGGCGACGTGTTAGGCGACAACCTCGCGCTGACCTGCTTCTACACCGGTTACCTCACAATCAAGGATTACAATCAACGGAGAGACAATTTCGTCTTAGGCTATCCCAATAAGGAAGTCCGTAAGGGATTTTTCATGAATTTGATGGAGGCCGCTAAGAAATGGGATATGGGTCGAGCTTATAATTTTGTAAACTCTCTTAACGACTTCATTGATAATGACGACATCGAAGGTTTCCTACAGGAGATGAAGTCGTTCCTGGCCGGTATACCCTATATGGCATATACCGACAAGGAGTCGCAATGGCAGAAAGATATATTGATTATCTCGCGTCTGGTAGGTCTGCAGGTGGAAGCGGAGCGACGCACGTCCCAAGGCCGCATGGACATGGTGTTGGAGGGCTCCAAGGCCATCTACATCATCGAGTTCAAGTATGGAGGCACGCCCGAAGATGCGTTGGCGCAGATCGATAAGAAACAGTACGCCCTCCCCTACCAGAACTCCCTCAACCCCAAGCCCGTCGTCAAGGTCGGCGTCAACATCTCGCCCGAGACCCGCACCATCGACGGCTGGATCATCGAGAATGCTTAGAATCCCGATAGTGTCAAGAAAAGCATACAGCGGCTGCACAAACGTGTGGACCCCGCCACACGTCTCGGACCTGAAGGCGTTCCTGACATCCATGTAACAATAAAAGCAGCCGACTCTGACGAGCCGGCTGCCTTTATAATTTATGGGAGTGGGGTCATGCCTGAGGCACAGCCCCGCTCCGTATGCGTCAATCTTACTTTCTGGCGATCTTCTTGTAGCCGTAAACTGCGCGGTCGCCCAGTTCCTCCTCGATGCGGAGCAACTGGTTGTACTTGGCCATACGGTCGGAACGGCTTGCGCTACCGGTCTTGATCTGACCTGCGTTCATGGCAACTGCGATGTCAGCGATGGTGCTGTCCTCGGTCTCGCCCGAACGGTGGGAGATAACGGCGGTGTAGTTGTTGCGCTGTGCCATCTGTACGGCACGCAGAGTCTCGGTCAGCGAACCGATCTGGTTAACCTTGACCAGGATCGAGTTGGCGCAACCCTCGGCGATACCGCGCTCCAGATACTTAACGTTGGTTACGAACAGGTCGTCACCCACCAGCTGGCACTTGCTGCCGATGGCGTCGGTCAGCATCTTCCAGCCTTCCCAGTCGTTCTCGGCCATACCGTCCTCGATGGAGTCGATGGGATACTTGCTGATCAGTTCCTCCAGGAACTTGACCTGCTCGGCGCTGGTGCGCTTGGGAGCGTCGGGACCCTGCTTCCAGGTGTAATCGTAAACGCCGTCCTTGTAGAACTCGGAGCTGGCAACGTCCAGACCGATCGTAACGTCCTTGCCGGGAACATAGCCTGCGTCCTCGATAGCCTTAACGATGGTGCTGAGTGCATCCTCAGTGCCGTCCAGGTTGGGAGCGAAACCACCCTCGTCACCCACTGCGGTGCTCAGGCCGCGGGCCTTCAGCACTTTCTTCAGGTGATGGAACACCTCGGTGCCCATGCGGATACCCTCCTTGAAGCAGCATGCGCCCACGGGACGGATCATGAACTCCTGGAAGCAGATGGGAGCGTCGCTGTGTGCGCCACCGTTGATGATGTTCATCATCGGAACGGGAAGTACGTATGTGTCGCAGCCACCAATGTAGCGGTACAGAGGCATGTCGAGATAGTTGGCTGCTGCCTTGGCAACTGCCAGCGATACGCCCAGGATTGCGTTGGCGCCAAGGTTGGACTTGGTGTCGGTGCCGTCCAGGTCGATCATGATCTTGTCGATGCCAATCTGATCCAGTGCGCTGTGGCCGATCAGAGCCTCGGCGATAGGACCGTTTACGTTGGCAACTGCCTTCGTAACACCCTTGCCCATGTAACGCTTGGGATCGTTGTCACGCAGCTCCAGAGCCTCGTTCACACCGGTCGATGCACCCGACGGTACGGCTGCACGGCCCATGACGCCGCTCTCCAGATATACGTCTACCTCTACTGTGGGATTGCCGCGGGAATCAAGTATCTCGCGTCCGATTACTTTCTCAATTTTCATCGCTTTGATATTATTTATATCTATTATTAGGATTTGTGTCTGATTTTCGGGTTTCTTCTTACTGCGGACTCTTGTCCGATTCACAATTTTTGTCTAAATTTGAATGCCGGACAGCAGCGCGCCATGTCGCGTCCGTTCCGTACCGCAAAATTACTAATTTTTTCTCAATTAAGAAACTGTTTAAATTTATTTCAAACAATTTAATACCCGCTAATTAATGACAGTAGCCGAAAGTGCCGAAAAATTGTACCGCGCGGCCTTGGCCACGTTGCCCTTCAAGCTCCTTGACCAGCAGGACGAGGTGCTGAAACGGATGTGCCTGTTCGCCGTGTCCGACACGCCGGGCGACGTGTTCGTGCTGAACGGCTATGCGGGTACGGGCAAGACATCGCTTGTCGGCGCGCTGATTAAGGCTCTTGACGCAGCGAAGCGCAAGACCGTGGTATTGGCTCCCACCGGTCGCGGCGCCAAGGTGGCCTCGGGGATGTCGGCACATCCCGCCGGCACCATTCACCGCCGGCTGTTCCGCCCCGACATGTCGGACGCTTCGGGAATGCGTTACGTAGTGGCGCCGAACCAGAGCCGCGACACGCTGTTCATCGTTGACGAGGCGTCGCTGATAGCCGATTCCAAGGGGCCGGACTCGCTGTTGGCCATGTTGGTGAAGCATGTGTATTCCGCTCCGGGCTGCAAGATGCTGCTGATGGGCGACGAGGCCCAGCTTCCGCCCGTTGGCCAGACCACGGCCTACGCCATGAACCCCGACCGGCTGCGCAGCCTCGGACTCATTCCCCACTGTCATGTCCTGGACCTGGCGATGCGTCAGGATGCGGAATCGGGCATTATACACAACGCCACGCTGATGCGACATCTGCTGTATCATCCCGACACGCAGCTGCAGCCATGCATCGACACGGCCGGATTCAAGGATGTGAGGGTAATTTCGTCGCGCGAACTCCCCGACGAGCTTGCCGCCTCGTATTCGTCGGTCGGACAGGAAGAAACGCTGATAATAACCCGCGCCAACTGGCGTGCCAACGACTTCAACCAGGCCATCCGTCAGCAGGTGTTCGATTACGACAGTCCCGTGTCACGTGGCGACCGGCTGGTGATTACGAAGAACGATTATTTCTGGGGCAAGCAGAACGGCCGCAACGGACTCATAGCCAACGGCGACATGGCCGAGGTGACCTGGACAGGCCGCACCGAGAAGGTGTACGGCCGGTACTTCACGGAAGTCGAGCTGCAGTTCGCCGACGGACGCATCATCAATGCCCAACTGATGCTACGCAGCCTGATGACAAAAGGTTCGTCGATTCCGCGCGAGGAAATGGAGCGCTTCATGAACCGCATCATGGCCGACACCGAGGGCGTGCTGTCGGAAAAGATCGCCGCCGCGCTCAACAGCCCCTACTACAATGCCCTGCAGGCCAAGTATGCCTACTGCGTAACCTGCCACAAGGCACAGGGCGGCGAATGGAAGCATGTGTACATCGACATGGGGGGCATCGACCCTGACGCGCTCGGCCCGGAGTTCTACCGCTGGATATACACCGCCATAACGCGCGCCACACAGCGCGTCTACTTCGTGAACCCTACCATCCAGGTCATTGAATAATTCTCGATTAATCGAGATTTATCGGGATTAATCGGGATTCTCAGGATTAATCTGGTTGAATCGGGATTAATCGGGATTCTCAGGATTAATCGGGTTGAATCGGGATTTATCGGGATTTTCGGGATTAATCGGGATTCCCGAGCAAAAAAAACAAAAAAGGAGCGGATGTCCGCTCCTTTTTGCTATAATCAGTGTTGTAATCAGTCTGCGTTGAGGTTCACGCGGCAGAAGGATACCACTGTCAGGCCCTTCATCTCGCCGTTCAGGTATTCCTTCACGGTCTTCTTGGCGTCGCGGTGATACTCCTGCTCCAGCAGCACACTCTCCTTGAAGAACTTGTTCAGACGGCCGTTGGCGATGTTCTGAATCATCTGCTCGGGGAGGTTTGCGGCCTTTGCCTCGGCTGCCTCTTTCATCACCTTGCGGCCCAGCTCAGCGTCCTCGGCGGTGATCCAGCCCTTGGTGATGTTGCTCTCGATGTGATCCTCGCTGTCGAAGTGGTTGGGGTTCAGACCGGCCTTCTTCAGTGCTACCTCGGCGGCCTTCTTGATCTGCTCCTCCTTGGTCTTCTCGATGGCGATCTCCAGCTCGCGGTCGACGATCTCCTTGGGAACGTCGTCGCGGCTTACCGATACGGGGTTCATGGCTGCTACCTGCATAGCCACTTCCTTACCCACCTCGGCGGGAACGTCGGGCAGGTTGAAGCCTACGATGGTGGCGAGCTTGTTGCCCAGGTGCTCGTAGCTGCATACGCTGGGAGCCTCGAGGCAAACGTAGTCACCGAGCTCCATCTTCTCGCCGGTCTTACCGATCTCGTCTGTGATGTGCTCTGCAACGGTGCGACCGTCAATCTTCAGGTCCTTCAGTTCCTCGGCGTTCTTGCACTTAGCCTCCAGAGCGGCGTTGAGGATGGTCTTGGCCAGAGCGCGGAACGACTCGTTCTTTGCAACGAAGTCGGTCTCGCACTTCAGGGTGGCGATGGCTGCGAAGTCGCCGTTGGTGCCTGCGAACACGCAACCCTCGGCGGCGTTGCGGGCCTCGCGCTTGGCGGCTACTGCCTGACCCTTCTTACGTATGATTTCGATGGCTGCCTCGATGTCGCCGTTGGTCTCGGCCAGGGCGTTCTTGCAGTCCATCATGCCTGCGCCCGTCATGGTGCGCAGTTTCTTGATATCTTCTATGTTTACTGCCATAGCTTTATATGCTATTTAAGATTAATTAATCGGCCTGCGTCTCACTCAGCCTTGGGAGCCTCCTCTGCGGGAGCCTCCTCAGCCTTGGGGGCGTCGGCTGCGGGAGCTTCCTCAGCCTTGGGAGCCTCGTTGCGACGAACGCGACGACGCTTTGCGGGTGCGGGAGCCTCGCCTTCCTCGCCTTCCTTAGCCTCGGGAGCGTCCAGCTTCTCTACCTTACGCTCCTCCAGGCCCTCGGCCATGGCGCTGCACACTGCATCCAGGATCACCTCGATGCTCTTCGATGCGTCGTCGTTGGCGGGGATCACGAAGTCGATGTCCTCAGGGTTGGAGTTGGTGTCGACGATACCGAACACGGGTATGCCCAGACGCTTGGCCTCGGCTACGGCGATGTGCTCCTTCATCACGTCAACCACGAACAGAGCGGAGGGAAGACGGTTCAGGTCGGCGATCGAACCGAGGTTCTTCTCCAGCTTTGCGCGCTGGCGTGTGATCTGCAGCTTCTCGCGCTTCGACAGGTTGTCGAACGTGCCGTCCTTGGTCATCTTGTCGATGGTGGTCATCTTCTTCACGGCCTTGCGGATCGTGGGGAAGTTGGTGAGCATACCGCCGGGCCAGCGCTCGATGACGAAGGGCATTCCGATTGCCTTTGCCTTGTCGGCGATAGCCTCCTTGGCCTGCTTCTTGGTGGCTACGAACAGCACTTTCTTGCCGCTCTTGGCCATCTGACGCAGGGCTGCGCTTGCCTCGTCGATCTTGGCTGCTGTCTTGTACAGGTCGATGATATGTATGCCGTTGCGCTCCATAAAGATATAAGGAGCCATTGCGGGATTCCATTTGCGCTTGAGGTGTCCGAAGTGACATCCGGCCTCAACAAGCTGTTCGAATGTGGGTGTTGCCATTCTTTTTGTGTAATGTGTTTGTTTACGTTCTTGGGGTTAATTGGTGTTAACAACCGCGAAGTAGGGAACGTGTCCATCTCCGCAGTTTAGATACTAAACTCTCTTTCAGCTTCAGAATCAGCTTGCGATTAACGCTTGGAGAACTGGAAGCGCTTGCGTGCCTTGGGACGGCCCGGTTTCTTACGCTCCACCTCACGGGGATCGCGTGTCATGAAGCCTTCCTTGCGCAGGGCGCTCTTGTCCTCAGGATTGATCTTGACCAGCGCGCGGGCTATGGCGAGACGCAGGGCCTCGCTCTGTCCCTTGTAACCGCCGCCGTCCAGGTGAGCGTATACGTCATACTTCTCTGCCTGATCCAGCGCCAGCAACGGCTGCTTTACGATGTACTGAAGAATCGAAGAGGGGAAATATACATCCAGCGCACGCTTGTCGATCGTGATCTTGCCTGTTCCCTCTGTCAGGTATACGCGGGCAACTGCGGCCTTACGACGGCCTATCGCATTTACTTTTTCCATCTTCGTTTACTTCTTTTTATTAAGGTCAAGAACTTCGGGATTTTTGTCGGCAAACGGATGTTCCGGACCGTTGAACACGTGCAGGTTGGTCAGCTGCTTGGCACCAAGCTTGTTCTTGGGAAGCATGCCCTTCACCACCTTGATGAACAACGGGTGCTTGCCCTGCATCGTCACCTTGTACGACTTCTTCATCAGGTCGCCGGGAGTGTAGGCGCGCTGTCCGCCGGGATAGCCGGTGAAACGCAGATATTCGCGCTTCTCCATCTTGCCGCCGTTCAGCTTCACCTTGTCGGCGTTGATGATGATCACGTAATCGCCACAGTCCATGTACGGAGTGTAGTCCGGCTTGTTCTTGCCGCGGAGTATCTTGGAGACTTCCGAGCACAAACGTCCCAATACCATATCGGTCGCATCGATCAACACCCACTTCTTCTGGATTGTCTCGGGTGTCGCTCCAAGCGTCTTGTAACTTAATGTATCCACTTCTTAAGTAAGATTAAAAATATTTGTCCCTCTCTTTCAGCAAGTTGCCAGGCCAATGACAGACTCGCATCCCCGAAAGGGCTCGATTTTGGATATAATCGGCTCGCAAAATTACAAAAAATTCCCCAAACCACAAAGCCCTAATTAGTTTAATAAGTTAAAAAAGTTAATAGTGTTAAGATAATACCAAAAGCGGGCTCCCTTCAAGGCTGAACATTTATCTTGAACTTTTTAAACTTTTTTAAACTAATTCTACAGTTTGCGGGTAAATATACGGGTCATCAGGGAATTGAAACGGAAGCGGAAATCAAAATGAAATGACTTGAGGGGCGTCAGCAGCGGACGGAACTCCGGTGTCTCGTAATTGACAAACAGGCGTAGCTTGCCGGGATGGCACTTTACCTGTATCGCCTCGGGCATCATGATCGGATCGCCGTCCAAATGCGCCGGTCCGGGTTCGTGACATATAGTGGCCTTCTCCACCTGCATGGTCTGCACCAGCACGTTGCGCTTGATGTAGCCGGTCAGCATGTCCACGCCTACAATGGCCCGCGTCAGCGGGTTGCCGGCATGGATTATGGTGATGTCCAGCAGCCCGTCGCGCAACGATGCGTCGGGAGCGATATAGGCGTTGTTGCCGTACTGCGAGGCGTTGCACACCGCTATCAGGAACGCCTTGACCTTTATGGTGCGGCCGCCGGTGGTGATGCTGTATTCTTTCGGCTCGTATTTTATGTATTTGCCGAACACTGCGCGGATATACGACTTCAGGCCGCGGTGCTTCATCGAGGCGAAGGCCTGGCTCACGGCGGCGTCGAAACCGAGTCCGAACGTACAGAAGAACGGCAGGTCATTGGCCGTACCGTAGTCGCAAGGCTGCGGATTGTCCAGGGCTATGATCCGCAACGCGTTGTCTATGTCGATCGACAGATCCAGGTGCCGTGCCAGTCCGTTGCCCGAGCCGCGCGGTATGATGCCGAGGATGACGGGCGTGCCGCGCAACGCGCCGGCCACCTCATTGACGGTGCCGTCGCCTCCGGCGGCTATCACGGCATAGTAATGCTGCCTCACCGCCTCGCGCGCCAGACGGACGCAGTCGCCGGGGCCGGTGCTCTGACACACCGTCACCTCGCGTTCCGGCCCTTCCAGTGCCTCGCGTACACGCCGCTCCACATCCGACACCATCCCGGTGCCCGATATCGGATTTATTATCAGCATGTATCGCTTACTGAGCATCACATTTTTATTTTACAAAGTTGAAGAGTCAGCTTTCCAAACTCTTTTGACTTAAATATTTCTTTCCTTATAACAACATTTTATGCCTGAAAATTGCCAACAACTCCTCGGAATGTTAAAAATTTCTACTATTTGCAAATACACCATAATACACATCATGCAATTTTATCGTCAAAAATGAATCAATATTTACAATTTCAAGGCGCTTTAATTGTTAATATATATGAATTAGGTTGCAAAATGACACTTAACATAGAAAAAGCGTTAAATCAAGTGCATCATAATGCTCTAAATTAAAAATATGTTGCATAACATATAAATAAATTTGCACACAAATGTCAAAGGTAGTAATTTTGCAACGTCGGACAAGAAAAGTCCGGCCCAATCATTGAGATTAACCTTAATACCGCGAAACCTGGGTCTTATACCATGAAAGACGGGTAACAAATATAAATGCAAACAACAGGGTAATTGATTATTATTTTGACCTTAATCTAAACGTGAAGATGACGGTGAGAATCGTTAAATCTTTAAACGAGGGAATCAGCAGCCGCTGCTTCCCTCGGTTGTTTTTATACAGGAGGATGGGACGGACGACGCCAGGGGCGTCGAAGGAGCATAGCTCCTTACGGAAACGGCTACGCGACGCAGAGTCAAGACGGCAGAAAAAAGGCCGGAACTGAATCCGGCCGCCATCATATATAAAAATATAATAATGGCCGGAACAGTTCCGGCCATTATTATATAAGGTGTGGTTGCGATTACTCGATGAAGCCGCGAAGGCGCAGCAGGGCGTTGGCGTCCGGCTCGTGGCCGCGGAACTTCTTGAACAGTATCATGGCATCCTCCGTGTCGCCGCTCTCAAGTATGTTCTTCTTGAAGCTGGCGGCAGTCTTCTTGTCGAAGATTCCCTTCTGCTTGAACAGCTCCCATGCGTCGGCCTCCAGCACCTGTGCCCACAGATAGGTGTAATAACCCGAAGCATAGCCGTCGTCGCCGAAGATATGCTTGAAGTAGGGGCTGCGGTAACGGAAAGTAATTTCAGCCGGCATACCGATCTCCTCGGCTACCTTTGCCTCGAACGCGGCGGGATCCTTCACTTCGGACTGCTGGCCGTACTTCATGTCGAGCAGTGCGGCACCGGCCAGCTCGGTGGTCACGAAGCCCTGGTTGAACTTACGGCTGTCGGTCAGCTTCTGAACCAGCGAGTCGGGAACGGACTCTCCGGTCTTGTAATGCTTGGCATAGCCCTTGATCACTTCGGGTTCGAACGCCCAGTGCTCGTTGATCTGCGAGCACATCTCCACATAGTCGCGGTCAACGTTTGTGCCGGCAAGACCCTTGTACGGAGCGCGCGTCAACATTCCCTGCAGAGCGTGACCGAACTCATGGAACGTGGTCTCCACCTCGTCGATGGTCAGCAGCGACGGCGTAGTGGCGGTAGGTTTCGTGAAGTTGCCCACATTATATACTATAGGACGGCGCACGTCGCCGTCGGCATATACTCCGGCAGCCTGCATCTGCTCCATCCAGGCACCCTGGCGCTTGGTGTCGCGGGGGAAATAGTCGCACATCCACACGGCCACATGCTCGCCGGTCTTGGCGTCCACCACGTCATACACCTGCACGTCCTCCATATATTTGGGAGCGTCGGGCATCGGCACCAGCTTCACGCCGTACAGCTTCTCGGTGGTGTCGAACAGGCCCTTCAGCACCTTGTCCACGCTGAGGTAGGGACGGAGGTCGGCCTCGTCGAAGTTATACTTCTCTTTCTTAACCTTGTCGGCATAATAGTAGTAGTCCCACGGGGCGATGGTGATATTGTCGCCATGCTTGTCGGCGTAAGCCTGCATGTCCTTCACCTCCTCGTGCGAGCGCTTTACGGCAGGCTCGAACACCTTCATCAGCAGGTCGGTGGCGTTTTCGGGAGTCTTGGCCATCACACGCGACGTCATCATGCTTGCGAAATCCTTGAAGCCCATGATGTGGGCCTTTTCGTCGCGCAGCTTCACTATCTTGGAGATGACGGGCAGGTTGGAGTTGTCGCCATACGAAGCCAGACTGGTGTACCCCTTGTAGATGGCCTCGCGCAGACCGCGGTTGTCGGCATACTGCAGCACGGGGAGTCGGCTCGGGGCATGGAGGGTGAATACCCACAGCCCCTTCAGGCCGCGCTTCTCGGCCTCCTCGGCGGCTACGGCCACCGACGACTCGGGCAGACCCGACAGGTCGTTCTTGTCATATACCACAACGGTGAACTGGTTGGTGGCGTTCAGCAGGTTGCGGTTATACTGTATGAACAGCTTGGACAGCTCGTCGTTGACGCGCACCAGCTCCTTCTTCTTGTCGGCGGACAGAGCTGCGCCCTGCTCGGCAAACTCGCGGTAGTATTTCTCCACCAGGCGCTTCTGGGCCGAAGTGAGCTTCAGCTTGTCGCGTGTATCATATACGGCCTTGATCTTGGCGAACAGAGGCTCGGACAGGTTCACGCGGTTTGACGCGTCGTTCAGCAACGGGATTGCCTGGTCGGCCATCTCGGCGAATTCCGGAGTGTTCATAGCCTCCATGTAGTGATAGAACACGCCCTGCACGCGCTCCAGGATGGGCGACAGATTCTCGAGCGGAAGAATCACGTTATCGAAATCGGGAGTGGCGCGGTTCACCACGATAGCGTGGATGTTGGCGTCCTGCTCCTCGATGCCTGCCTTGATGGCCGGGATGAAGTCGGCCGTCGTGATCTTGTCGAACGGCGGGATCTTGTACTTGGTGGTGTATTCCGTCAGAAACGGATTCTGATGTTGTTCTGCCATGGTGAATGTGGCGTGGCCGGCAAGCGTCACGGCTGCCGCCAGCAGCGCTATTTTCTTCATATATTGTTGTTTTGTTTCTGCAAATTTAATGAATTTTATTCAAATTCAAAAGTGGCTATCAACGGAAAATGGTCGGAAGTCTTGATCCGGTCCTTCTTCACACTGAGGGGACGCAGGGCGCCGCGATACATTATCTGGTCCAGGTGCAGCCAGAACAGGTGCTTGTTATAGGTGATGAGGTGTCCGAAGCCCACCTCGGAATACGCGTCCTTGAATCCGTTGCGGGTCATGACGCGCCAGGTGTAGGATTCAGGCACGTTGTTCATATCCCCGCACACCACTACCGGGTCCTTGTAATCTTTCAATATCTCGCACAGCAGCTCCAGCTGGCGCGCCTGTACCGAGAACGCATTCCGCATCTTGCCTAATATGGAGTTCTTGAACTCGCGGGCACTTGCCTTGGCGGTCTCCGTGCCGCGTATGTCCGTTATTACCTCCCGCTCCTTGTCGGATAGGCCGGGCGAGAACAAATGCATGTTCACCAGCAGCAACCGGCGTCCGTCGATGTTGACGCGATAGAAGGAATAGTATCTCAGCAGCGACCGCCAGTCGTCGGGCAGCTTTACGCCGTTGCGCTCGGCCAGTTGTCGCGCGGGGAGGTTGTGCACCGGATACTTGCTGAACACGCGGGTGTCTTTGCCGGCTTCGTGCGATTCGTAACGGTACAGCACCGCAAACTTCTCCTTGAAATCCTGGGTCAGCCGGGGCACTTCCGATTCTTCCCATTGCTCCATCTCCTGCAGGCAGATGATGTCAGCGCCGGAATTGAGCATGAATTCGAGGGATTCGTTATACAGTTGGTTCTCGGGGCGGTCACTGCGGCCCGTCATCAGTTTCTGGTCCCAGCCGTGCAGGCAGTTCCACGACATGACACTGAACTCCGTCTTACCGTCCGTAGGGTTGTTGGACAGTTTCAATGGCACGGCCGACATGATGGGCGCCGATGCCGCTATCAGCGAGCCGATACCCAATGCGCCGGTAATCCATTTGCCGCACACCAGCCACGCCACGGCCGTAAGCGCCGTGAGTATGACGAGATACGGCATCATCATGACCAGCACTGCGGGTATGGCACTGATGGCCGGATTGATGTGTCCGCAATATGCCGACAATATCGTCAGCCCGTACAGCACGAACGATGCTATGCGCAGCACCATGCGGACTATCGGTTTGATAATCATAGGCTATTACTGTTATTGTTCAACGCGGCCGAGACCTCGTTGAGCGTCTGTTTCTCGCGCTCGGTCAACGAATCGAATCCCGAGACACGTACTTTGTTAAGCAGCTCGTCCAGCACTTCTTCGGGCTTTCTGTCACCCTCATCGATCCTTTCGGCTGCCTGCCGGGGCGCCATGTTCTTGAACGCCTTCGGTTTGCGGCGTCGTGGCTGACGGCCACGAACAGAAGTCTTCACCTTATCGTACAGTATCAGCAGCAACGGACTCAACGCGCCGCCGATATGTGCGCAATGCGCGGCGACGCCCGAGGCTCCCAACAACGTCAGGATGACCGTAAACACAGCTATCCATTTCAGCCTCACCTCCCCTATCAGGAACAGAGGCACGTCCATATTCGGACGACGTATAGCGGCATAGACCATCACGGCGAGTGTGGCCGCCGACGATCCCATCAGGAACGACCCGCCGGCGCCTGCGTTGGCTGCCATGAGATAGAAGATGCCGCCGACTGTTCCGCCGAGCAGGTAGAGCCTCAGCACCGCCTTCGGCCCGTCGGAATCAGACAGCCAGCGGCCGAACCATACCAGCCACAGCATGTTGAACAGCAGCTGCAGCGGATTGACCTGCGCGAACATATATGTGAGCAATGTCCACGGCATGGTCAGGAACTGACTTATGCCGGCCGGCAGCGCGAACACACGGAATGCCCACGTGTCGGGCATACCCGTAAGCGCACTCAGTCCCATCGCCAGCCATATCAGCAGCGATACGGCCACGTTGGCAAGCACCAGCGACGCCACCGTGACGTTGCCGCCGAGCATGGACACAAGTCTGTAATGTCTGTACTTTACCATGCGTCAATAGAATCCATTGCCGTGCAAAGTCCCCTTCTTGCGCCATATCAGCAGGATTATCAGTCCGAACAGCATGCCGCCCAGGTGAGCGAAATGCGCCACCGTTCCGCCGCCGCTCACGCCGAGGAAGAACTCGAGCACGCCGTAGCCAATCACCATCCATTTCGCCTTGATGGGAATGGGGATGAAGAACAGGTACAGCGGCATGTTGGGGAACACGAATGCGAATCCCAACAGCAGTCCGAATATGGCGCCCGAGGCACCGACGGTGATATAGGAATTCTTCACCATCTCCATATTCTGTACAAGGCTCATGTCGTGGTTGGCTATCGCCGCGTACAATGCCTGCTCCATGTGGTCGTAGGTCAGGCCGTTCAGACGGGCCAGGTCGCTGATGTAGTCATGTTCCCAGGTCAGTGCCCATACGCCTTCCTGCACCAGGGCCGCGCCCATGCCGCATACCATATAGAACATGAAGAACCGTTTCGAACCCCATGTGCGCTCCAGTATGGGTCCGAACATGAAAAGCGTGAACATATTGAAGAACACGTGGATGAAGCTCCGCTGGTCGTGCAGGAACATATAGGTGATGATCTGAGCCGGATTGAAATCGGAGGCGCCCACATAGTGCAGGGCGCAATGCCGGTACAGGCCGTTGATAGCAAACGAGGGGAACAACGCCTCGACCACCCAGATCAGCACGTTGATTATTATCAGATTCTTCGTGACAGCGGGCAGATTGAATCTACTTGTGTTAAATGCACTCATAATTTATAAAAACTCCCGCCAAATGGCGAGATAGGGCTTATTTCTGCTATTAATAACGCAAAAAATGGCAAAAACAATGAATTCGCGGCAAAAAAGTCAATATTGTCCTAAACGTTTTGGGCAAAAATAAAAATAGGAAGTAGTTACTAAGG
>ERZ1027047.28-NODE-28-length-95741-cov-6.242700_pt1 | contig 95741 bp, 109 predicted proteins | sample MGYA00519286_ERZ1027047 | MGnify/ENA primary metagenome ERZ1027047 (study PRJEB26926, sample SAMN06164592) | human gut metagenome | biome: ENVO:00009003; feature: ENVO:2100002; material: ENVO:00002003 | host: Homo sapiens | place: USA | collected 2012 ... | reverse complement strand
ACATCGAATTGCATGCAAGCATGCATCGATGATACCTTTTGACCCTTTAATCATAATGCTGCTTTAATAGCTGCAAGCAGCTCATCATATGTCTCATATGCAGGAAGCTCAGGGTAATCCTTCTTGATGGCATCTGTGCTTCTGAAAAGGAAACCTGCCTTGCTGGCCTGTATCATGCCTAAATCATTGTGGCTGTCACCGCTTGCGATGGTATCGTATCCGATAGACTGCAGTGCCTTTACAGTTGTAAGCTTTGACTGCTCACATCTCATTCTAAAGCCTGTAATCTCGCCATCTTCAGCAACCTCAAGCTCGTTACAAAAGATTGTCGGCCAGCCGAGCTTCTTCATGAGAGGGCCTGCAAACTGTGAAAATGTATCACTGATGATGATTACCTGTGTGATTGAACGAAGCTCATCCAAAAACTCCTTTGCGCCAGGCATTGGATCTATCTTTGCGATTGTCTCCTGGATTTCTTTTAATCCGAGTCCGTGCTCCTTTAAAATATTTATTCTATAGTTCATAAGCTTATCATAATCAGGCTCATCTCTTGTTGTCTTTTCAAGCTCAGGAATGCCTGTCTCCTTTGCAAATGCAATCCAGATTTCAGGTACCAATACTCCCTCAAGGTCTAAGCATACAATATTCATTTTGATTCCTCCGTGTGTTTTATTCTGTGGATTTCGATGAAGCTCAATATACTTGTCAGGTAACTATTTAAGCAGCCTTGAATAGTTACCTGATATTCAGTTCACCGATTTAATCCAGTAAAGTATATCATACAAGACGACTGTCTACAATAGAATTATACGTGATTTTCAAAGGATTTTTCAGTAAATATTATTACCGTCCATTACGCTCGCTGGCTTTTGCACGCGTACCGGCTTCCGCAGAGAAGACGCCCTCATCATCTATGATATTTCCGCTCTCAACATGCTTTTTCAGTATATTGTTAAACGCATAATCCCAGATTTTCTCTGAGCCAAGTGCTGTGCGCTTATTTCTGCCGAGTATCTGCGACAGCTTTACACTGTGCTCACGCCATGAAAGCCCGTCCGATGCATCGTTTAGGAGCATTGGCTGGATATTGTCCATGGTGCGGGCAAATCTGGCTTCCGGTGTCTGCTGCGCCTCAAATTCCTCCCACAGCTCTAAAAGCGGCTCGCCCTGTTCCTTTGGCAAGAGTCCGTATATACGCTCCGCCGCCTTCTGCTCACGCTCATGCTGTGTGGCCTTGCCTGCCTCATCATAGGCATATGTGTCTCCTGCGTCAATCTCTACTATGTCGTGTATCAAAAGCATTCCTACTGTCTTTAGCACGTCTATCTTCTCATTGGCATACTCGCTCAAGAGCATGGTCATGATAGCCATATGCCAGGCATGCTCCGCATCATTTTCCTTGCGGCTTGCATCAGCTAAATAAGTCTGGCGGAATATCTCCTTTTCCTTGTCGATTTCTCTGATGAAATCAAGCTGTTTTTCTAATCTTTCTTTTTGCTGCATCATTTTACTTGTTCCTTCTTCCTATCCTATCCGATTTTTAAATATGGTCTCAAGTGTTTAATCAATTCATGTACTTTTGTGCCTGGAGCTGAACTTGCAGGAGTTTTTCCTTCATTCATTGCATCCAAGCGTTCAGCATTTGTTATTGCAAAATCCATGAAAGGTTTTAAACTCATTGCCAATCTCCTCCTGCCAACATATTTGTAAGATATGGATCTGCACCATAACGCCCTTCCAGATATTGTTTATCATAGGCTGCAGTACTATTTACTCGTTCATTGTTTTCTCTTCTGATTTCATATAGGGAATATATTTCACTTTCGTGCCTTTCATTTTCTGCCGCAAACCAAATTTCATCCCGTCTGAAAACTGTATTTTTCATTGTTGTCATATCATGGGAAGTAAAAAGTAACTGCGCTCCCTTTTTGTTTACATTCTTATTCTTAAACAATGAAATTACATAACGAAGCAGCTTAGGATGCAATTTTGCATCCAATTCATCAATAATCACCAGCCGTCCTTCTTGCAGTGCTAACAAAATCACAGGTAATGCCGCGATCATTTTCTTTGTTCCATCTGACTCATCATTAAAACTTAATTCATAAATCTTTCCCTCTATCATACGCTGCGTATACAGTTCATGATTTTCTTCATCATACCGATAACCTGATACATCAATATCAACATCATTTAGTGCACGAACAATTCTCTTTCGATATGATTCATCATCAGAAAACATTATTTGTCTGTCTGCAATCGGATTTGCATAGTTTTTGACAATGCATGATTCAAACCACTTCTGAACTTCCACAATTACCGGTATATCATAGTTGATTGCCAGAAAAGATAAATATGGCATCTTGGGGTTTACCGAGCGGTTAATACTCGCTTTATTGATGCTTGCACCCAATGTAATTTCAGCACCTTCCCTATCAAAAACCATACCCGTTCTCTTTCCACCAATGGATTTCCAATACAGAGATTCTTCAACAATGTCATCCCCGCATATTGATAAGTTGTACCTGTATTCATTTTTTCCCTGTCGGAAATACACTTCAAATTCTGTCGGCATTTTCCTAGATATTTCATTAAAATAGAATGGTGCCGCACTTATCTTCTGCTGAATAATAATCTTTTCTCTTGCCTTCTCCAATTCATATATCGGCTTAACCACTGTAGAAATCAAACATGAAAGAGCTAGTAACAGATTAGTTTTTCCCCCACCATTCGGACCATATATAACCCCTACGGGAAGAAGTGCATCTGCTTTCTCGCTTTTTAACAACGATTCTGAAAATTCCGGAATAGATGTCGCCTGAAAATCGAATGTTGTTGTTTCTTTATATGATTTAAAATTTTTAAAAGAAAATTGACACAGCATCCTGATATTCCTCCCTCTGAACTGTCTTATTTGCACTTATTATATAATTAATATATTCGTTTTTCAAGTTTTATACCCATATTTCATAAATTTTATTTTTGAAACATGGGTATAAAAGTCATTTTTCTGATTTTATAATATTATTTTAAGTTTCCTTAGAAAATTTCCTTTACATACATAAAAATACAATGCCTCTACAGCGCATCCTTCATTGCTTTAACATACTCACCGACATACTTTGGTGAAGCATCACCATACTCATCGATTATCTTGATGATGGCAGAGCCCACAATGGCACCATCCGAGATATCTGCCATCTTCTTTGCCTGCTTGGGTGTTGAAATGCCAAAACCGATAGCACATGGCACATCTGTGTTTTCTCTGATTACCTTGACTATTGAAGCCAGATCTGTCTTAATCTCGCTTCTTGTACCGGTGACTCCGAGGCTTGAAATCACATAGATGAAGCCGGTTGCCTCCTTTGCTATCATTGCAATGCGATCCTTTGATGTAGGTGCGATAAATGAAATAAGGTCCACATCATATTTCTCGCAGAGTGGTAAAAACTCTTCCTTTTCCTCATATGGGATATCCGGCAGAATGAGTCCGTCAATTCCTATTTCCTTACATGTACTGATAAACTTTTCTGCACCGTATGAGTAAACCACATTTGCATATGTCATGAAAACCATAGGGATTGTGACATCTTTTCTCAAATCTCTCACAAGGTCAAAAACCTTGTCTGTTGTAACTCCGGCTGCAAGTGCCTTTACGTTGGCGCCCTGGATTACAGGTCCCTCTGCTGTAGGATCAGAGAATGGAATTCCAAGCTCTATAAGGTCTGCGCCGTTTGCAACTGCTTCTCTTACGATTTTTGCGGTTGTCTCTAAATTTGGATCACCGCAGGTGATAAATGGTATAAATGCCTTGCCGTTTTCAAACGCACTTCTTATCTTACTCATAAATATTCTCCCCTCTGTATCTTGCTATTGCCGCGCAGTCCTTGTCGCCTCTGCCTGAAACAGTAACAACGATTATCTTGTCCTTGTCCATTGTAGGCGTCAGCTTCATGGCATATGCCACTGCATGTGAGGACTCGATTGCAGGGATAATTCCCTCTGTCTTTGCGAGGTATTCAAAAGCATTTACCGCTTCATCATCTGTTACCGGTACATATTTTGCTCTTCCGATATCGTGCAGATATGCGTGCTCCGGTCCGACTCCCGGATAGTCAAGTCCTGCAGAAATAGAATAAACCGGAGCGATCTGCCCGTATTTATCCTGACAGAAATATGACTTCATGCCGTGGAAAATACCAAGACGGCCTGTATTTACTGTGGCTGCAGTCTCAAAGGTATCTATTCCTCTTCCTGCTGCCTCGCAGCCGATGAGCTCAACTCCCTCATCCTCTATGAAGTTGTAAAAGCTTCCGATGGCATTTGAGCCGCCGCCCACACATGCGATAACCGCATCAGGCAGTCTGTGCTCCTTTTCAAGCATCTGCTCCTTGATTTCCTTTGAGATGACCGCCTGGAAATCTCTTACGATGGTAGGGAACGGATGTGGTCCCATAACTGAGCCCAGGCAGTAATGTGTGTCCGAAATTCTCTTGGTCCACTCTCTCATTGCCTCCGATACGGCATCCTTTAATGTGGCTGTGCCTGATGTAACCGGGATAACCTCTGCTCCGAGCAGACGCATGCGGTATACATTGAGCGCCTGACGCTTTGTGTCCTCCTCGCCCATGAATACAACACATTCCATACCCATAAGGGCTGCGGCCGTTGCTGTTGCCACGCCGTGCTGACCGGCTCCGGTCTCAGCTATCAGGCGGGTTTTGCCCATTTTCTTTGCAAGAAGTGCCTGACCTAATACATTATTGATCTTGTGGGCTCCTGTATGGTTTAAATCCTCTCTTTTAAGGTATATTTTTGCTCCACCGAGATCCTTTGTCATCTTTTCTGCGTAGTACAGTCTCGATGGTCTTCCTGCATAATCATTGAGAAGCTCTGTGAGCTCTCTGTTAAATTCAGGATCGTTTTTGTAATGATTGTATGCTTCTTCTAATTCTTTAACGGCATTCATTAGGGTTTCAGGAATGTACTGTCCTCCGTGAATACCAAATCTTCCGTTTGGATTTGTCATGATGTTTTCCCTTCTGATGTATATTTTTAAATATTTTGTTTTCTGTACTGAATAGTTACAGATATTCTTAAAACCATGAAGATACTTATATATCTCTATTAGCTTAATCGCAATTCATCAAGCTTAGCCTTTTTGTCGTCCGCTCTCATCAGCGTCTCTCCGATAAGCACTGCGTCAGCTCCGATTTCACGTATTGCCCTGATATCATCTGTGCTCTTTACACCGCTTTCCGATACAAATATGATGTCATCCGGAATCACGTCACGAAGCTTTCTGCTGTTAGCTGTATCAACTGTAAAATCCTTCAGATTGCGGTTGTTTACACCTATTATTCTGGCACCGGCTCTTACCGCCATCCCTGCCTCTTTTTCATTGTGTATCTCCACAAGGGCGCTTATGCCAAGGCTGTCACAGATTTTTATGTATTCACCAAGCTGCACCTCTGACAGTATGGAGCAGATTAAAAGCACCGCAGCGGCACCGAGTGTCTTTGCCTGATATATCTGATATTCATCAACCGTAAAATCCTTTCGGATGCACGGAATCGAAACCGTTTTTGCAATCTCCTTAAGATACTCATCCAAGCCTAAAAACCACTTCGGCTCTGTCAGTACCGAGATGCAATCCGCACCTGCATTCTCGTATTCCCTTGCGATTTCAAGATATCTGAAATCCGGCTCTATAAGCCCCTTTGACGGCGAAGCCTTCTTGCACTCGCATATGAAGCTCAAGCCATCCTTTTTGAGTACTTTTTCAAATGCAAAATCACAAAGCTTTTCGTTTTTCGTCTGAATCGCGATATTTTTCATTTCCTCAAGGCTTATTTTTTTCTTGTCCTCTGCCACGCGAAGCCTTGAATATTCTGCAAGCTGGTCTAAAATATTCATCGCTTTTCCTTTCCTGTTTTGTGTGCCTAGCTGTTGCTTACCTCGATGAGCTTATCGAGTGTTTCAAGTGCTTTTCCTGAATCAATGATTTCTGCTGCAAGCTCGATACCCTCTTTCATGCTGTCGGCCTTTCCTCCAATATAAAGTGATGCGCCTGCGTTCATGAGTACTGCATTTCTTTTATGGCCCTTCTGTCCGCCTAAGATATCACGTACGATTTTTGCATTTTCCTCAGGTGTACCGCCTTTTAAATCCTCCTTTGTACAGCACTCAAAGCCGAAATCCTCCGGTGAGATTACTGTGGTTCTGAACCATCCGTCCTTTATCTCGCATATCTTGGTCGGTGCGCTCATGGAAATCTCGTCGAGCTTATCCATGCCATATACTACCATTCCGCGCTTTACTCCGAGGCTTACAAGCACCTGTGCAAGCGGCTCTACAAGATACTCATCATACACTCCCAGAAGCTGCATGGCCGGTGAACCCGGATTTGTGAGCGGTCCTAAAATATTGAATACGGTTCTAAACCCAAGCTCTTTTCTGATAGGTCCGACATATTTCATTGATGTGTGATATTTCTGTGCAAAGAAGAAGCACATGCCGGCTTTATTTAAAAGCTCTACACATTTCTCAGGGCTCTGGTCTATGTTGACGCCGAGCGCCTCAAGGCAGTCTGCTGTGCCGCATAATGAAGAGGCTGCCCTGTTTCCGTGCTTTGCCACCTTCATGCCGCCTGCTGCCGCAACAAGTGCAGAGGTTGTTGAAATGTTGAAGCTCTGTGCATTGTCTCCGCCTGTTCCTACGATTTCGAACACATCCATACCTGTTTTCACCTGTACCGCATGCTCTCTCATGGCTGCTGCACAGCCTGCGATTTCGTCTGTTGTCTCAGCCTTTGCGCTCTTTGTTGAAAGAGCTGCAAGAAAAGCTGCATTCTGGGTTTGTGTTGTCTCACCGCCCATGATCTCATTCATCACTGCATATGCCTCATCATATGTGAGGTCTTCTTTGTTTACGATTTTTACTATGGCTTCTTTGATCATGATTATGTCCTCCTGTATTCCGATGATATTTCGTTTATAATTTTGTTCTGCTATTTGTTTTCAATTCAACAACTAATATATAAATTCATTAAACGTTGCAATTTTCAATTAAGCTTTGATAAAATTACTAAGCATCTGCTTTCCGTCCGGTGTCATGATTGACTCCGGGTGAAACTGCACTCCGTATATCGGGTATTCCTTGTGCTCAACAGCCATGATCTCACCATCATCTGTAGTGGCTGTAATCTTTAGGCAATCAGGCATCGTGTCCGCATCTGCAGCAAGTGAATGGTAACGTGCTACCTTTGCTTTTTTCGGGCAACCCTTGAATAAAAGGCTTTCTATGTCAAACGATGCATCCGATTGCTTTCCGTGCATGAGCTCCTTTGCATATGTGACTGTCGCACCGTATGCTGCGCATATCGCCTGATGGCCGAGGCACACGCCAAGGATTGGGATTTCCTTTCCAAGCTCCTTTGCCACAGCTATTATCACGCCCGCATCCTCAGTCCTTCCCGGTCCCGGTGATAATATGATGCGGTCAGGCTTTAAAGCCCTAATCTCTTCAACTGTCATCTCATCATTTCTGATTACTCTGATATCAGGCTCTATCTCGCCGATTAGCTGATACAGATTGTAAGAAAAGCTGTCGTAGTTATCAATCAGTAAAATCATTCTTCCACCTCCTGTGAGACTTCCAGTGCCTTAAGAGAAGCCTTTGCCTTGTTTATGCACTCCTGAAATTCCTTCTCAGGATCTGAATCCGCAACGATTCCCGCTCCGCTTCTCACGAAAACCTTGCCGTTTTTCTTGTAGGCAATACGGATTGCAATACATGTGTCCATATTTCCTGTAAAATCTATATATCCAATCGCGCCACCGTAAATGCCTCGCTTGTTGTCCTCAAGCTCTCCGATGAGCTGGCACGCTCTGATTTTTGGCGCTCCTGAAAGTGTTCCTGCCGGAAGCACGGCCTCAATTGCATCGAGTGCGTCATACTCTTCTCTTATCTCTCCACGCACTGTCGAGCCTATATGCATCACATGTGAATATCTCTCTATGGAATGAAGCTTTTCAACTTTTACAGTTCCGAATTTACTTACCTTTCCGAGGTCATTTCTTCCAAGGTCCACGAGCATATTGTGCTCTGCGAGCTCTTTTTCGTCCTTAAGCAGCCCTTCCTCAAGCTTTTTGTCCTCCTCTGCTGTGGCACCTCTCGGCCTCGTGCCTGCCAGCGGGAATGTGTGAAGCACTCCATTTTCAAGCTTCACAAGTGTCTCCGGAGATGCTCCCGCAACCTCCACATCGGTTCCCGAAAAATAAAACATGTACGGCGAAGGATTTATCGTTCGAAGCACGCGGTAGGTATCAAAAAGGCTTCCCTCAAACGGTGCGCTCAATCTGTTTGATAAAACTATCTGGAAAATATCCCCCTCTTTGATATGGTGCTTTGCCTTCTCTACCATATCACAATACTGCTCCTTTTCAAAAAGCGGTGTGACCTCACCCAGCAGCTTGCCACCCATATTCTGTTTTTTCTCTCCGTGCATCAGAAGCTCCCTAAGCTGCTTTAGCTCAACAATCGCTTTGTTGTAGCCTGTTTCCGGAGCATCAAGTGACATATTTGCGATTAGTATTATCTTTTGGCACAGATTGTCAAATGCTATTACCTTATCAAAAAGCATCAGATCAACATCCTTGAAATCCTCTGTGTCCCTTGCTTTTCCTCTGATGCTTTTCTCCTTGTAGCCCAGATAATCATACGAAAAATAACCTACAAGGCCACCTGTAAACGAAGGCAGATAATCAAATTTCGGACTCTTGTACTCTGAAAGAATCTGTCTGATGTACTCTGAAGGATTTTCCGTCTCCACCGAAAGCTTTCCAAGCTTCATGTGACCATCTATGCAGTTAATCTCAAGCTTTGGATCATATCCTAAAAATGTATATCTTCCCCAGGCTTCATTGGCTTGTGCTGATTCAAGCAGATAACAATGTGTTGAAACATTCTGAAGAATCCTCATAGCCTCTATAGGTGTGATAAAATCTGATAATATCTCACAGCTTACAGGGAGAATGTCATACTTCCCGGTTTTTGCTATTTCTTTAACTTCGGTCAGTGTAGGTGAAATTTTCATATGCTTGCCTCCAAATTTTGTGTGGTAGTGAATAAATGTCCAATGTTCAACCGTGAACAAATGCCCAACATACAAGCTCGAATTCGCCTTTTCAAGGCTTCTCCGCAGCTTACGCTGCTACAATTCTCGCTTTATGTTGTGCAGTCCAATGTTCGTTCGCAAGCTTGCATGCGAGCATGCAGACTTGCAAACTCCATTGTCCCTCTTTGTTCACTAAAAAACGCCCTTGACAGAATTTTAGTTCTGTCAAGGACGAATAATCTTAACTATCCGCGGTGCCACCTTGAATTCACGATAAAGCTCGTGCGCTTGGCAGGATACCAACATATCCCGGGCAAATGACGTATGCCCACACGTCGCAGAATACTTTGGATGAATGATAAATCCATTTGACTGCGCCCTCAGCGGTCCATTTGACAACTTGTTTCACACCTGATTCTCAGCACCACAGGCTCTCTGTAAAGGCATCATTGCCGTTATCTCCGCTTCAACGGTTTACAACTTATTAAATTGTCGAAACAGTTTAAACTGTTTTCACTTCTTTAACGATTTAATACTTTATCTCGCTAAATTTGTTTAAAGTTTATCACTCCTTTTTGTGTTTGTCAACATACATTTTACATTAAAATATACTCCATCTGGCGTTCCTTTGTCTTAAGCCCCATCTTCTCATAAAATTTCTCAGCAGATGTGTTTCCACTCCATACATTGAGGGTGACCTCATAGCAGCCGAGCTGCTTTGCCTCATTCTTGACATATTCAAAAAGCTGCTCTCCGATATGCGCTCCTCTGGTCTTTGCATCTACACACAGATCATCTATGAAAAGTGATGTAAACGGCACCATGTTGTTGGAAAACGGCTGCTGTCTTATCTGACAGAATGCATATCCCATGCATACATCGTCATCATCTGCCGCAACATATATCGGCTTTGTATCGTCCTTTATCATTTCTGCAAGCTCTTCATTTGTATATTTTGTCGTTCCCGGAATAAAAATATCCGGTCTGATATCGGCATGGATCTGAAGCACCTGCTCTAACAATTCTATAAGTCTTGGTATGTCTTTTTCCTGTGCTCTTCTAATATTCATTTTTGAGAATCATCCTTCCTGTTGTCGTTAATGTATAGTTTTTATATTTCAAAATAAATCCAGCATATTATCGAGATAAATGTGCTCTCTGACATGTATCTGATACTGTGGCTTCGTCATATAGTAGAGCAGAAATTCAAGTATCATGGCACTTCCAAGCCCTCTGCCCTCTATTTTAAAATTGCTAAAGCCCATCGGCAGATAAGTGTTCTTTATATCGTCTACTCCTATAAATCCCGGATTTTCCATCGCCTTCGAAAAGAGATATCCCTGCCCCGCATCAGGCGCAGTGCAATAGTGCTCCGAGCAATCCTCGCCCAGATTTTTGCGGCTAACCGTCTCGTAGCATTTCTTCCTGTCCGTGCAGCCAAACCAGCAGCACTCATTGCACAAAAATTCTACTTTTTCCTTTTGATGCTGTGATAGTGCTTTCAGATTGTCAAATGATTTGTTCAACCTGAAATCCGGTACTACATAGCGGAATTCCTCTCTGTTTAGCTCATTTTTAAATTCACTGAAATCCGTCAGAACCTTTGTGGTTGAAGACACAAAATAAAAGTCAGGGTAGTTTTCTTTTATGTAATCAAGCAGAATATCTGAGTAGATGATTATTCCGTTTCCAAAGCCCCTGCTTCGCTCATTATCTCTGCCTATATCAAATATCCTGCACAGTTCGTTACATTTTTTGTCAGGAAGATGCTCCTTAGTAAGCAATGAATTGCTAAAGGTAAGTCTCGCGGATATCCCATATTCCTGCATCAGCTTAAGAACTTCTTTCGGATCGTGCTCACCAAAACCGACGCGGCCTCCGCCCCATATGCAGTCTGCCGGTGCACCGTATATTGAGCCTATGTCGCACCAGTCATAGAAATATTCCCGGTGCTTGCGGTACAGTGGGAGAAATTCTTTGTATAATTCATAAAATTCAAACAATCCCGGTAGATGATAATACGCTTTCATTTTGACTCCTTATTTTAATCTGCTGAACCTGTGCTCATTTTAATAATTTTCAATCACATATTCCTCAAAAAGCGGCAGCGTAAAATACACATATCCCCGTATCTCTCCCGATACAATTCCCTTTTTTATAAGGCGCTTACGATACGGATTGAATTCGTTTGTCTCCATCCCAATTGCATCCCTGATTTCTTTTATTTTTCCGCTTTGTACATCTGCAATCCCCTTTGCAACCATGCGATCCTTCTGAGAAAGCTCCGACCAGATTTTGTCATATACAAATTCGCTCAGATACTGTTCATACTCGCCCAAAATGCCATTGTAGTCGCCACCATTGTTCCACGTCAGATATCCTAAAACCTGAAATGCAAAAGGATATCCTTTGGTCAGCCCCGCCATCTGTGCTGCTTTCTCTGGAGATATGTTAAAAATAGTTTTATACTTATTGATTATTGCTGCGTTATTTAATGGTTTGAGCTGGATTTTAGGTGCTCTGTACAAAAATGTAAGACTCTTCTCATTCTGAAGCTCCTCAATATTTTCATACAATCCTGTTCCTAATAGAAATACAGGCAGCTCCTGTCTTACAAATATCTGAAAGGCTCCGGCAAAAACCTTCATGTACTCACTATTTGTCATCTCATCTATCGTAATAAGCAGTCTCTTACCACTCTTTTTAAGCCTTTCCAAAATCTTTATAATAGCTGTCTCTGCATCTGTAATCGGCTGTGTCCCCTCTATAGATACTCCAAAACCGAAAAATGATAGATCGAGCTTTGCCGATTTTATAAGTCCCGCACATATATTATCACTATTCAATTTTGAAAGCATTGCAGGCAGCAGCTCTGTTGCCGGATTGAGTTCTATAACCACCCAGTCATCATTTTCTCTTAGCCTATGCGAAATTTCTGTCATCATTACTGTTTTTCCTGAACCTCGCACACCGGTAATTATAAACATCTGCTGATTTATTGTATCCGCTGTAAAATTCTCAATTATCTCATTAATCTGTACCGGACGGTCTACCGACTCTAGTGGACTTCTTCCAAATGTAAGCGTGAATGGATTTTGCATATCAGCCTCCCATTTTTACTGTTGTTTACTGTTTTGAATTTGTTTTACTGTCTTTTACTGTTGTTTACTGTTTTGGTTTCATTTTACTGTTGTTTACTGTTTATGTCAAGATTACAGTTAATGATAATTCGTATCATATAAACCATTTATGCTGATTTGCATTTTTGTAGTAACCGGTTGCCGTTGTAAAATAGTTACTGGTCACACTGTCAGGCATGAACAGTAACATAAAATAAACCCCGGAGCGTATTGTATGCTTTGATAGCATATCAATATCACGCTCCAGGGTTTCTATTTACGCCTGATTTAGTTTAAGAAATTCTGTATGATAACTTCCTCTGCCTCTTCCTCTGTAAGTCCGAGTGTACGGAGCTTGAGAAGCTGCTCGTCGTTTATCCTGCCAATTGCTGCCTCATGTATGATAGCCGCATCGATATTTTTTGCCCTGATTTCAGGGATTGAACCGACCTCTGCATGATCCATGATGATAGAATCACACTGGATATGAGCCTGGCATTTGCTGTTACCGATGGCATTTGGATGGAAGGTCTGGACCGAGTTTCCTTTTCCTACGGATCTGGAAACAATCTGTGCAGAGCTGTCCTCTCCATTTAACTGTACCTCGATATTTGACTCCGCCTTCTGCTCTCCATCTGTCATGAGACGCTCTGTGACATAGAGCTTTGCGTCCTTTCCAAGCTCCACATTGGTCTCACGGACTGTAGAATCAACACCCTTTATCTGTGCTGTATCGAGAGTGAAAACAGAATTCTCACCCACAAATATATTTGTTACAGGGTTGAGCACTCTCGCACCTGTTCCGTTTCCCTCGCCGTAGTGCTTTTCCTCATATCTGACATTCGCATTTTTGCCTACATGGAAGGTATGGATGCCGTCGTGTCTGCTCTCGTTGCAGCCGCTGTTGTGGATTCCGCAGCCTGCCACAATCCTTACATCTGCGCCATCCTCCACATAGAAATCGTTGTATACAAGGTCTGTCATGCCTGATTTGCTGAGTACTACAGGGATATAGACAGCCTCTCCGTCCGTCTTTCCATCAATATAAATATCAATGCCGGGCTTGTCCGTCTTTTTCTTTATCTTGATGTGCTCGCTGTCTCCGTGGCAGATTGATGTGCCGTTTTCACGCAGATTAAAGGCTCCGGTCTGACTGAATTTATTATCATTTATGACGTCCAATACGCCCTCTGTTACATTGTCAAGCTTTACCATATTATGCTCTTCCCTCCAGTCTCTCTACGCATTTGTGACATTTCTGTACACCATTGAGATAAGGCAGCACCTCGTCATTTGTGCCGATTTTCTTGATTTCTCCGCCATCAATTATCATGATGCGGTCTGCCATATTTATGATTTTCTCCTGATGTGAAATCACTATGAGGCTCTGCTTTTTCTCAGTATGGATTTCCTCAAATTTCTGTATGAGCATTGAAAAGCTCCACAGATCGATTCCAGCCTCCGGCTCGTCAAATATACAAAGCGAATGCTCCTTGGCAAGCACTGATGCAATCTCAATTCTCTTCATCTCTCCACCTGAGAGTGTGCCGTCAATCTGGCGGTAAATGTAATCCTTTGCACAGAGTCCTACCGCGGTGAGAAGGTCGCAGCACTCCTTGTCTGAAAGCTCATCCTTTGCGGCAAGCTTGAGCAGCTTCATGACTGTCATTCCCTTAAATCTCGGTGGCTGCTGGAATGCAAAGCCTATTCCCGCATTTGCCCTGTGATTGATGTCAAGCTCTGTGATATCCTGTCCGTCAAGTATAATCTTTCCACTGTCCGGTGTCTGAATACCTATCAGGGTCTTTGCCAGAGTGGATTTTCCACCTCCGTTTGGTCCGGTGATGACAAGCATTTCTCCGTCCTCTACCTGAAATGATATATTGTTCAGAAGGCATTTCTTTCCGCCCTCATCATCTACGTTTAAAGTTAAGTTTTCTGCTTTAAGCACGATTTTCACCTCATTTTTATTTATGATACAGCATAAAATCCTTCTCCTGCTGTTCTTATTACTTTTTCCGTTTACCGTTCACATTCACACATTAGTATGCCCGGCAATGATTACAGTATAACATAATAGTAAACGTTTACAAGGTATAAACTCTCTGGTACTCGCTAAAATACATATTGTGGCTTTTTATAATAAGTTTGCTTATCTACTAATTTCCCTTATCATTGAATACTCATTGCACAAGGTTCCGTCATTTTGTCTGATAGAATTAAATTTGATGCCAGTTATCCTGAAGCCCATCTTCTCATAAAGTGCTCTCGCCCTGCTATTGCCCTCAATAAAATCCAATTCCATCTGCAATATATTCGGATTGCTTTCTGCTATTTTTATCATTTCCCGGAACATTCTCGTTCCGATGCCCTGATTCCAGAATTCGCTCAGCAAACCGATTGCCACATTTGCCCTGTGTCCGGTTTTCGTGCGTTTATTCCACCAGACCATGCAATTTCCGGCAATTTTTCCATCTGCTTCACAAACCAGCAGCGTATGTGTATCCGACAAATTGCAGCTATTTATGAAATCAATCTCCTGCTCGATGGTCCGGGTCTCACATTCTTCCGGTGTCCTCAGTAAGAAATCCGTTTCACCGGTTGACTTTTTCATGTACTCTATAAGAGCTTTGGCATCCTTTTCATTTGCACTTCGCAAAATGGCAGTTCTGCCGTCTTTTAATTTAAATTCGATATCTTTTATTATCATATTTTCTATAGTACCAACTTCCTATTGATTTATCTTTGGAAAAATCTTCCGAGAGAACTAATTTAAATGTAAAAAATGTAAAACCGGGCACGATATCCTGCCCGGTTTACACTATCCATAATAAATGTTAAGCATCACACCTTGCATATTCACAAAAAGCTCATTGCAGGTGTCTTCTCGCTTATTAGAAAGCTTCATAAAACGCTTTGTCTTAGAAAACTCCGTCTATAAAGCCCTTCATATCGTCCTTAGACACAAGACCAATCTGCTGACCGGCAACCTGACCGCCCTTGATTGCAATAACTGCAGGAATATTCATTATACGATACTCTCTTGCCAGATCAGGATTCTCGTCCACATCAATATTGTAAAACTCCACATCTGTGATTTCATCAGAAAGCTGCTCCATTACCGGCGCAAGCATCTTGCATGGACCGCACCACTCTGCCGAAAAATCAACAATGATAGCCTTATTATTTTTAACCTGTTCAAATTCACTGCTATTAATCTTCTTTACCATAGTTGTTCTCCTTCCATCTGTCGAACGAATTATTTTCGTTGCACCTATACAGCAATAAAAAATAACTGCTGTACCAGTACACCGAATAAGAAATAACAATGCATCAGAAACTTATTATTCGATGTACTAGCACTACTATAATACATAAATCAGATTATGTCACATAAAAATATTATAAACCGTAAAATTTATCATTTATCACGATTAATTCTTTTTGTGCTCTGCCATGTAGGCCTCTATATCCTCTGTGGTTCTGATGATATCCTCCGACAGACACACTGCACCGTCCTCAGTGATAAGCACATCATCCTCAATCCTGATACCGATTTCCCATTCATCTATATACAGTCCCGGCTCATCACTGATGATTGCCCCCGGACGAAGCCTGCTGTTTGAGTCAACTGTCACGTCATGCACATCAATTCCCAGATGGTGTGACACACCATGCATGTAATACTTCGAAATCTCTACAGAATTCTTTATAAGTCCAAGCTTCATAAGCCCGTCTGCAAGCACATCCTTACATACTTCATTTAATTCCTTTGTAGTCATTCCCGGCTTTGCAGCCTCGACAATCTTTCGGTTTGCGGCAAGCACGATATCATATACCTGTTTCTGGCGCTCGGTAAACCTGCCATTTACCGGATATGTTCTCGTAATATCCGAATTGTAGCCATCTATTCTGGCTCCAAGGTCAAGAAGCACCAGTGTTCCATCCTCCATCGTCTCACGATTTGTGTCATAATGAAGCATTGTTCCATTCATCCCGCTTCCGGCGATTGTAGGGAATGCTGTCCACTCCGCCCCACCGCGTCTTATGATATATTCAAAGTCTGCCTGTGCCTGATATTCCTTCATGCCCGGCTTTAAATTAGCCATCACATTGCAGAGTCCGTCCTTTGTGAGAGCGATTGCCTTTTTGGTAAGTTCAATCTCATCCTCATCCTTCTGCATACGCTCCTCTGCCACAAGCGGGAAAAGATTCTTCACAGCAACTCCCGGATAGTCTGTCTTAAATTCATTAGCTTTTACCACATTATAATCCGGCAAATCCACTTTCTGATGACGATACGTGTCAAAATATGCTGTGTATACATCCTCGCGCGTCATTATCCTGTCCAGTGTGCTCTCAAGCTCATAAATATATTCTATCTCATCAATTCCTGATATTTCCTCGGCTTCCTCCATAGTCACCTTCCTGCCGTACCAGCGCTCCATCGTAGGGTCTGCCTTCTCTATGAAGAGCATCGTCTTAGCAGGCTCTACACATTTATCCAGGACAAGGACCATGTTGTCACGTCTAAGTCCGGTCAGATAGAAGAAATTGCGGTTAGCCTGTGCTGTAAATAAATCATACTCATCTGCACTCACATGGTGCTCGATGCCTGAGTACAATATTGCTATAGAATTGTCCTCCATCTTGTCTAAAATTCTTTGTCTTCTGCTTTCAAAATCCATTTTGCTGCCTCTTATTTCATTATTTGTAATGTCGGTCTTCAAAAATCGCTGACATTCATACGCCCTTACGTTATCACAATATATGTATTTTTACAAGCCATTTGTACCCGCTAATGCAGGAATCAAAGGTTTTCTATATTTATATATTTTCTTTCTCCAAATTCAGACATAAAGAAACCCTTGAAAATACTGGATTTCCAAGGGTTTTGATGTTCTTTTGATATTCGGTTGAATTATCTCTTTGATAACTCCGAACGCCTATTTTCGGGCATTTTTCAAGCGTTTGTTCGTTACCTGTGTTTTACACATAAAACCCCGTCTTGTTTCCCGTTGTTTTATTATATCATAACTGCTCGAATTGTACATGCTCCGATTCTCCGGAAAGGTAAAGGTCGCCGATTGTTCTGACCATCTTCTTTCCGTCCACAACATGAATCTCTTTCACATAATATGACTGTCCTCTGATAGCACGACCGCAGATGTTATCATTGCCCCACGCTGCTGAACGTCTGATGTTGAGTGAACCATCGCAAACGACAGTCACTCTCATTTTGCCCTGCGGGATGATGACCTTGTCCTCCTGCTCGTCCTCTGTTGCCTCGTCTGCCTCTGTATTCGCTCCATTTTCGCCGTTTTCCTGTTCGGTCGGTGGATTTGTCGCCTTGTCCTCGTTTGAGGCGTTCTCGTCGTCCTCTGCGTTCTCCTGCTGTGTTTCCTGTTCATTGTCTCCGGTGACTGCTGCCACGGTCTCACTGTCTACTGTTCCCGCAGGTGTTCCGTCCTCATTGAACGCCGGAATGCTGCCGTCCGGATTCGTCTGCAACGCTCCCTCCGGAACGTCATCCGTGAGCGAACCGATGACCTTTCCGGTTTCATCCCAAACGACGAGGCTCTCGTCCTTTGCTGCTGCCTTGAGTGCTGCATCAAGTTTCTTGTACTCTTTGCAGTCCTCTTTCTTGAACTCCGTTCCTTTGCCTAAATAGTATAACATGATTATCCCTCCTATTTGCTCAAATATTTACTTGATGCATAACCGACGATATTCTTATAAACCACATACAACCATTTCACGCCGTTGTGGTCGTTATAATATCCATAGCACTGGACTTTCTCGCCGTTTTCCATTACCGCAAGGATTGACTTTCCTGTTCCTGCTCCCGCACGGAGGTTCAATCCGGATGCAGTCACCTTGTATGTTCCTGCAAGGCTCTTGTCGAATCCGTGTGCAACATCAACCTTTGTGTTGCTCTTGACTGGTGTTGTGTTGGATGCTCCCGCTCCGGATGACTTTGCACCGTCTGTGAGGTTTGTTGCTGTGTGAGCACCATCATTCAACAGAATATCTCCTGCAAGCAAATACGCATCCGATGTCAGATATTTGTTTTCTGTCAGTACCTCGAATCCTGCTGCCTTGAGTGCTGCTCGCAGGTTTCCGGTATAACATGCCGTACTCACCTTTTTCAGTGCGTCAATCCCCAGTCTGTAACCTGCACCCTTTACGATTGCAGCGACACCGGATGAACAGTCTGCCTCACATGCAACTGTAATCTGTGCAGGGTCGAAATTTGAATCTGCAAGATTCGTCCAAAATGTACCCCTGTGAGACTGACAATATCCGATTTTATTATTGACTGCTGCTGCCTTTGCCATGCTCGCAATCATCGCTCTCACTTTTGCGTTCGGGTGACGGAGAACGCATTTCCACGGTCTACTATACCAATTTATAACCTGCCACTCTGTACCTGTTTGGTCTCCGGCTTTTCCTCCGGAGTATCTTCCGTTTTCGTCATGTCCGCAATTTGAAATCATTTGTTTTCCTCCTTGTCAAAATCGTCTGCTCTGAATCCGCACAATTCCGGATTCTTTTCTTGTATCTTGTCATATATCATCAATCCCGCCACGATTAGAGGTGTACACCACCACATCACCGCAGCAGGAATCGAAATAATGAATCCGGTCAATCTTGTTATGCGTTTCCCGAATTTCGCCTCGTCCGTGTCAGAATAGCAATCCCCGTATTCTCTCATTTCTTCCCGAATTTCTCTGTCTAAATCAAAAGAAATTTTCCAAAAATACAGATTTACCGCCACCCATACGATGACAGCGACGATTGCATATATCAGCACGATTGTGTGTACGTTTCCGGTTACAAAATCACATATCCTTTTCAACCGTTTCACCTGCCTCACCGCTCACAAGCGTCTGCATCGCCTTGTTGCTCTCAAGCATCTTTTTCATTCTCTCAAGTGCCTCGTCGACCATCATTGAAAAAGCCTCGAAAGAAATCACTCTCGCAAGCCATGTGAACCGTGCGACAAACATATCATATACATATCGCAGTTTGATTTGACCTGTACCGCCTCCCAGTTCCTTTTCTGCCTTTGTGACTGCATAGAGCAGCCATTCTCTCACTTTGTTCAACTGTTTGTCTGACGGCATTTTCACGAAAACATATACTGCATATCCTCCCGCTGCACATACCGCAATCAGACCCACAATCACAAACCAATTCTCGACGATGTATTTCATCCTTGTACCTCCTCGTCATCCTGTTCCGGTTCGTCATTGTGTTGTATTTCTCCGTTTGACTTTGTTCCCTTGACCGTTTTCACGGACTTAATGAGTGCCATTGCACCGCCCTCAACTGAAAGAAATCTGAATACATTCTCAATCAGTGTCGACGGTTCTGAACCCATCCGCAAAAACACAAATATCATCACGACTGTAAAGATAAATGCTGCAAGAATCAAAGTAAATACAACACGTTTCATGAACAGACCGGACACCTTTTTGTCATGTCTCTCTTTTCGCTCTCTTATCCGATGCATTCTTTTCAGATGCCGGATTCTGATGCGTCGTTCCTGTTCTGTCATTCTCATGTATTGCCTCTTTTCTGTGAGGTTGATTCTTGCCCGTTTCCTGCCCTCCTGTTATCGGTCGGAATGCTGTTCTCCGTCCAGTCTCTTGTGATAACTCTTGAGTGACTGTTCCACAATGACAACACGCTCTCTCAATGTTTTCATCTCCTCACGGTTCTCTCTCGATTCCCGTTTGATGTCTTTGAGGTCGTCTGCGATGTTCTCAAGTTTCACCATCACCATTGTGTCGGTTGTTGCTCTCTGTTCCGTCTCTTCCTGCGTGTCTTTCTTCTCATTTCTCTGCTTTGAGCAGATTCCGAAAAAGATTGCACATGCAACAGATACTCCGGAGAGCAACAGGGATATTTCAATCGTCAACGGCATTCTCCTTTCCGAACTCTGTCGCCTCGATGTCGTCGGTGTCGCAATATTTCCGCATGTGATATTCGAGAACATCCATCTCCCTGTCTGTCTCCTCTACCTCCTGCCGGAGTTCCGCTCTGACCGTCTCCTCGATTTTCGACTGTTCAATGATTGTTTGCTGTTTTTTCACGATTGCCGATAGATTTTCCGTCACATCGCACAATCGTGATATTATTTCAAGCGGACTCATTCTGTATCACCGCCGGAGAATTTTTCTCCTGTGATATATTCATATTCATCCGCTGAAATACTGCCCTTTGCGACACGCTCGGAAATCTGTTTCCTTGTGAGAGTGCCTTTTTTGTACATTCTTTTGAGACTTTCAACAAGTATTTTCATACTAAATCAACCCCTCCTCAATCAACTGCTGTGTGTATTCGTCAATGACCGCATCTTTCTGAAACTGTGTCACTGATTCGACGATTCCGGATGTGTTCTCCTCAACGACTGACTTCATGAGTGCCATGTTCTCATATTCCTTGACTGTCATTTCTTTCTCGTCGTACTGCCATTCGGTCACTGTCTGCATCTTTCCGTCGCTGCCCTCAACCTCTCTTGTCACCTGTTCGATGTTCTTACGCAGGTAAACCGTTGACGGCGACGATGTCCTGTCGACCTCCTCCGGCTTGTCCGGCTGTGTTCCTGTCACCTTTTTCCAGTCTGTCATGTTCATTCTCCTTTCTGCTATGCTTTGAAACTATCCTCTTGAGTTTCTTGACGTTGATTTTTGGTTTGATGTAATCAATGTAATAGTTGTATGTGTCCGTGTGTTTGAACAATCCCATATATGACAACATCACCGATGCGTTATACCATGAGATTTTATCCTGCTTTGAGATATGGTTTGCCTTACGTCTCGCAGCCTCAATGTTTGATTTCCGGATGGTTGTCCGGTCATGGTGAAATTGAAATCCCATAAAATCAAGCATACGACCCTTTGTGACCTGCTTTCCGTCTTTATCGAGTACCGGATTCCCGCCTTTATCAAATACCGGATATTCAAATCTAAACACCTGCCAATCGCCTTTTATTTCAAGGTCGAGATTGTCATTCAGATATGTTTCGATTGCTGCATGTATTTTGTGCAGTTTCTTTTTGCTCTTTCCCAGTATCACCATGTCGTCCATATATCGCATGTAATGCTCTGCATGGAGTTCCTCCTTGATGTAATGGTCGAGTGCTTTCAAGTAAAAATTGCCGAACCATTGTGATGTGAAATATCCCAACGGAACGCCTTTTCGCATCTCCTCAATAATTTCTTTCAGTTCATCAAACATCGCTCCTGTGATGCCGATTTCCTGCAATATCTCCAACGCTCCGGAGATGTCGTCAAATGCTATGCATCCGACAAGCGTTTTCGTCTGTTCTGCATCTATCTCAACACCTGCATCCGTCAAAATCTTTGCAACGAGTGCTATTTTGTCATGTTCAATCAGTATGCAGAGTAATCTATAAAACCGTTTATCTCGAATTACCTCTTTGAGTTTCCTTTTGAGGATTCTCCGGTTTATGGATTCAAAGAAATGGTGAACATCCATCTTGAGAACAAAGAATTTCTTTCCGTCGTAGGAATCAAGCCATTTTCTCATGTACTTCTTTCCGTAATGAACACCCCTGCCCGGAATGCTCCCGCATGAAAATTCATACAATCCATTCATCACAATCGGTTTGAACTGACCTATTGCACAATGATTAATAACCTGCTCATATTTGTAATGTGGTTTCAATATACGGCGTGTTTTCTTGCTGCTGCTCTCGTTGATGATGCTTGGTTTGTGATAGTCCGGAATGAACAACTCCTCTGTCAACATCTTTTTCAAGAGTTCTGTGTGTTCATCGAAGTTCTCTAATACCTCCCGCACATCATTCCTGTTCTTTTTCTTTTTGGATGCATTTATAAAACACTGTTTTATGTAGTCGTCTTGTAACATTGGTTCATATAGGTTGTTGTAACTTCTCATATAGTATTTTCTTATCTCCTATCGGTTTTTGTGCGGATGCTTACTCAACCGACCCTATATCCGGAATGATTTTCGCCTTGTGGCGTGGGATATAGGCTGCATTTGATTAAACGCTCCGATATGAGAAGAAATTGGACGCACCGATGTTCCAGTTCGCATTGCCCGCAGAATTGTTCAAATTCAAGTAATCCGCACCGCAGTTCTCGCCATTGTTACAGTTACCGCCGACAAGGGCGACCGCAGGGAGCAGGAACACCGCCCGACACCGCACCCTATATCCCTATATTCATTTTTCTAAAAAACGACCACACCGCCTAAAGGCGGGAATAGCGGAGGCGTTCCCCCTCCGTTCCTCCCCCTGCTGCTTACGCAGCGATAGGCTGTTCTAAGAAAACGGACGCACCGATGCTCCAGTACGCATAGCCCGCAGAATTGTCCAAAATCAAGCAAGCCGCACCGCAGCTCTCGCCATTGCAACAGCTACCGCCGACACGGGCGACCGCAGTAATTCCGGCATTCCACCAAAAATAGTCACATGTGTATGTGCTACTGCTGCCACCTATTGAATTGACAATGCGTCCGAATCTGCTTGACTTTGTTCCTTTCTGATAACCGTTGCCGGATGATGCGAATGTGATTCCGACCTTTTCAAAGTCCTTTCCTGTCAGATTGTACGGTGGTGTCATTTTCGCAAGAATTTCTCCTCCGACCATCAACAGACCGTTGATTCTATCCCAACGGTTGCCCCACCATTTTTCAATGTAGAACACTTTGACCTCATGTGTTGTGTCGTTATATCCGAAAAACTGTCCTTTGTCCTTGAGTGTTCCGGTTGCAAGATGCCCGTAATTCTGTGATGCGTCGTTCACATATCCGGATGTCTGACCCTGTCCGAATGCAGTCTGTGAATTGTCTGTCTTTGACATAATCTTGAGCATACAATTCAACAGGTTTCGTTTGCTCCATGAGCCGATATTCCATCCCGCACCGTTTGCCTTTGCTCTTGCAATCTCTGTTGATGCGTTTGTGTTATACATGAGTGCCTGTCCTGCAAGTGAGCGGATGCGTGTTCCATCATACGAACCGCCAAACATCGGGAAATAGAGTTTGTCCGCATGTGAACCGTCCTCTCTGACATATGCGTCATCGTTGTATGATTCATCGTACTGGACGTTTGAAATAATCATGTACTCATAGTTTCCGACTTCAAACTGTGAGAGCCAAATCTTGCCCTTGTCACCGCTGCCATCGAATACACTCATTGCATTTCCTCCGTATGCCGTGTTTGAGACATCGGATGCCGTTTTTCCGTCTGCTTTCTTTGTGTGGTCGTTCGGGTCGAGTTTATAATCTTCTGTACCGTCATATTTGACCATTGCCGGATAATTGTTCTTTACAAAAAAGACGTTTCCCCAGTCTCCAAAATCGAACCGTCCGGCAGAATAATTCATCGCAGCAGGTGTCATTCCCACCGCATCGAAAAGATATGTGCATCGTGTCGCCGGATTGCTGTCATTTTTGTTGATTTTCATTCCGTAACGCTTTACACCCTTTATTCTTACATCTTCCCCGACTGCTGCCAGTATAGCGTTTGTATTCGCATATGTGCGGTCGAGTGTGTCTTTGTCTGCTACTTTTACAATCAAGTCTCCACTTGCCATTTTTTACGCCTCCCTTATCGTCAAAATTCCATCCTCAACCGTGAGGACACATGATTTCTTTGTGACGGTGTCAACCATAGTGTTGAGACCGTTCACAATGCCTTGACACGCTTTTGCTGCTGCACTCGCTGTCGACGCTGCATTGTTTGCCGTTGCTGCTGCACCGTTTGCACTGTTCGTCGCCTCTGTCATGTTCTTGCTGAAATTGTTCACGGTGTTCATATATCCCTGTGTCAATGTCAGTATTTCCTCATAACGGGCATTGTTGACGATAATCGGCAGGTCAAAGAATTTCTTTTTACCATCTCCCTGTCTGATTTGATAATGACCGGATGCATCAAGTTCAACTCCGATTTCTCTTTCCTTGAGAATCAGAGTGTCCTCAACTGCTTTCCAGTCTGCCGTTGTTCCGGTGCATGGTCTGATTGCTGCCATTGTTCAACCTCCTTTGCTCCGTGATTATGGAATATATCACACAATCACTCCTTTGTGTTCGTTTCGCCGTCTGTTTCCAGTATCATGGAATTATACTGCTAATTGTCGGGAGGTCGGCGTTCCTCCGTCAAAATCAACGCCCTCATTCGCATTTCTGACCTGTGGCGTTGCTCCGTCGATGAATACCGGTGTCACCGTTCGCAGATACGGCGTTTCTCCGTCACAATCAAGATACATGCTCGAATATAACGCCTCTGCACGGTTGAAATAGTCCTGCACACTCTCAAGGATTTTCTCTGCTGATGCAAGCAGTGAATTTTGAATCGTGTCATCAATATCCTTTTTGTCCTGCTCGACCTGTTTCTTTGCCTCTGCAACTGCTGTCTGCATCTGTGACACATCCTGTCGAATCTGTGTCGCCGTGTTCAATGTCGCCTCAAGCTGTTCTTGATTCTGCAATGCGTCCTCTGCCCGCTCTGTGACCTCTTTGCAGGCTGTTGTCGCCCTCTTGGATTCATCCGTTGCATCGTTCGTATTCTTGACCGCCTGTGAGGTGTCCTGCTGCCTCTGCTGCTCCTGTTGGATGCGGGTGTTCTCATTTTCCTGTCGTTTATTTTCTGCCGTCTCCCTTGCGGATTCCGCTTTCACTCTCGCATTCTCTGCGACCACTCTTGCGGATTCCGCTTTCTTGACTGCTGCATCCGTGTCATCAATATTCTTGATGTGTCCTGCAATCCGGTTCTCAAGGTCTGTGAACTCATTCGCTGACAAGATAGCATTTTCATTTCTCTGTGACGGTTCAATCTCCATTGTGAATGATGCGGATGTAATAACCTGTGAATCATCGCTTGTCCGGATTTCAATGTCGCAATACGCCGTTCCGGAGGCTGCAAGTGCTTGATTCGTCAATTCGACTGTCACATCCGAACCGGAATATGAACATGTGTTATACACATGCTTTCCGTCCGGCTTTGTGATGTTGATGACCGCTCTCGCACCCGTCGGGATTGCGTACGGTTCACCGTTGTTGAGCAGTCTTGCGACAATGAATCGTGTTGCCTTGTCTCCCTGCTTTGCAGATACCAAATATCTTTTGGTGTCTCCGGACATTTCAAGATTGATGTTCGTTGTCAGTTTCGTCAATGCTGCCATGCTCTCACCTCCTCTCGGTGTTTACTTCTTATTCCTCCGGATTCTCCGGTTCATCCTGCTCCGGATGCTCCTCGTCCGGTTCTGTTTTCAGAACTCTCTTTGCTGCTTTCTTTGCCTTTTCAAGTTCCTCGTTTTTTTCTGCCATCATTGTATTTGTTGAGTTTATGAGTTCAATCTTTGCCTCACTCCTTACCTCTGCCAGTACGGAGGACAAAACTCCGTCCATGATGCACGGAGGCAATGCATGTCTTTTCTGTATCGTCTCCATGGCGTTGAGGATTTCTCCCTTTGCACATTCAATTCTTACTGCAAGCGGTGTATTCATGATTATTCCTCCTTTGCTGCCTGTGTCGCTGTTTGTGCTGCAAGCAGCATGTCAAGTTTCTTGTCAATACTCTGCAAGAGTTCTGTGTTTGTCTCCTCTGCTGATTCCCTCGTCACAACCTCTGCTGTTTCGTTTGGTCTTGAGTTGTCGGTAGCATCTTCCGGAATTTTATACTCCGGTTCTGCTGCTCGTTTGACTTCCTCTGTCTGAATATTTTCGTCATTCATCTGCATTTCTTTTCCTCCTGTTTTATCCATTGCTCCATGTTCCGGACACTAATATTCCTCTTTTGAACTCAAGCGTCGCCGTTGACCACTTTGTCAGTTTCCCGTCGCTGCCTACTTCTAAAGGTTGTTTGAATGTTAGCGTCCCACTTATTGAGCCATCCTCAAAACTTACATTCCTTAATGTGAAGAAATGCATGTTGATGTCTGCCCCTGCATGTAGCATGTTCGCCTCGTAATTCCCACACTGCTGTGTGCAGTACGACCATTTCATCGTGTACACATCTGCATTCTGCGATTCTTTATTTGACCATGACATATACGCAGTGTTGTACTCAATATCAAAAACAAGTCCTCTCTGACTGTCGTTGTCTTTCATCGTGTTCGTTCCGATTTTTCCGACATAATATCCGTCACGATAGAAATGAGTTCCGTTATAGTCAAATCGTGTTCTTTTTTGGTTATCCGTAATCGTTCCGGTGTACATCGTGATTGCGGTCGAATCAAACTGCATGTACGAACTGCCTTTATTAAATGCAATTCGGACATTGTATGCGTTCTGTGTGATTAGTGTTCCGAAATCATCGCTGTTCACTTTTTTGTTGACCTCGGAGGTTATTTCCTCCGCAGTCACTTGAATCTTTGCATCCGCATACAATGAATACAGTCCTAATACCTCAATATCCGTGATATACACGGGTGCGTTCTGTGTGTATGCGTAAATGTAAATATATTTCGTTCCCTCTGATACCGTGATTTCACGTTCAATCGTCGTGAACTCTTTGCTCTTTAACATTCCGGAGGATGTCGTTGAATAACTTCCCAACGCCCCCACCTGCACCCTTGCCGTGCTTTCGTACCCTGCTGCTGTTGCTGCCTTATATCTCACACGATATGTTCCCGCAGGTATTTTCCCTAAATTCTGCCGTATATAGGAACTGCTTGAGGATGTTTTCAGTATTTTTGCAACCGTACCCAAACCGGACACATCCATCACGGAGTTGTTTGTCTCGTCATTGTTGTACCAATTATCATCAAACCCGTTTGAAAAATCTCCGTTCACAACATAGTTGTGCATCGAATTTTCCTCCACATGTTTGACCTCTTGTGAGATTTCATCCTTTGTCGCTTTTATCAACGAATCCATCTCGACCTGCGTATAATAATTTTTCAGTTTATAGGAAACGCCCTCCTCAATAGCCTCTTTTGATGCCGTGATTTTGGTTTCTATTTCCTCCGTGGTCGAATAACTCTCAAGGACTTTCTTTGTCGCCCTGTTTGAGATGGAGACCGCCTCCTCCGTGGCTGCTGCCGTCTCCTCTTTCTGAATCTCTGCGAATGTCTTTCTCGCATTGGAAATCTCAACCGTGTTCTTTTCCGGCGATTCCGGATATTCTGTGATTTTGACAATCCTCTGCTTTTCCCTCGTCCTCGTTTTCTTTGACACAAGTGTGACCGTGTCTCCGATTCCGTATGAGAGAATGTCTTTGTATTCCTCTGACGCTTTCGCAAGGTCGACCACCTCTGCGGTGTATGCCTTGTATGGTCTTGACATTTCCTCAATCTTTGCTGTCGCATCCTCAATCAGACTTGTGGTATTGGTATATCTTTCGTCTTTCCAAACATACGCCTTGATTTTGGAACTGTACTGAAAATTGTCGATGTAATCTTTTCCGGTCAACCATTCCGGTGTGATGCCGTCCTTGCCTATCGGATAGATTCTTGTGTAAAAATCGTATGTGTCCGACTTCAATGATATTTTCCGGAGGTTCAACCCCTCCATGAAATAACACCCTTTGTCGCTGCCTATCCGGTCATATATGTCGATTGTCTTTGTCAGTGAATGGATGATGCACTCGCAGCGGTATGTTGTGAGGCACTTTTGCAGGACATCCCATGCGGTGACACTCTCCTGCTCGTCGATGGTTCTTTTCTTTGTGACTGTACATGTTCCGACATGCCATCCCGTACCCTCAAATGCAAACTCAAGACATGCCTTGATTGTCTGCTCCTGTGATTCAAAACCATACGGGAACGCTGTTCCCTCCAACTCCTCGACATTGAGAACTGCTGTGTATTTGTTGAATTGTTCTCCCTTTTCAACCGCTTTGATGACATATTCGTCCGTTTTGGTGTGTATATAATATTCTTCTTTTAACAGGTCAACCAACGCTCCCGCTGCCGGATAACTGAACGACAACTCTTTGTCTCCGGAATCCAGTGTCGTGGTGATTTCCCTGTCCTTGAATCCGGACAATGTTCCGATTCTTTTCTTTTTGTCGTTAAAAATCTGCAATGCTCTCACCTCCTAAATCCACATAGGCGTGTATCTGATAGTCACTCTCGCCTTTGTGTTGGAGAATGTGAGTGCTGTTTCTCCGGTCTTTAATACCGGAAACGTCCACATGTTCACCTTGTCGAATGCATTTGCCCCGTCGATTGTCACAAGTCCTGTCTTTGCATCTATCACAACCGTCTTTCCTGCTGCTAAACTCTCAATGATGATGTCATCCTCTCCCAGTCCGGTGATTGTGTAATTCGTCAAGGTACTCTTTGCATATACCTCCACAACGCACGGAGCGTCTCTTGTACCCACTTTATAGAACGATGCAGAGGTTTTCCCGTCGAATGTGATTGAGAGGTCGTCATCGACGAAAAAGCCGTCAAATTCGAGGTTTACAATGTATCTCTGTTTTACATTCTTTTTTTCGTAGTCGTTTGTTGTGATGAATCCGATGTATGTTCCTTTGTAGCCGTCGAGTTCCATCTTGCAAGCCTTTGTGAAATTGCTCATGAACTCCGATGCAGCACGGATGATGTTGTTCCTGTCCTTGCCTTTGAAATATATTGACAGTTTCAAATGACCCATCTGAACCTCTGTCTCAAATTCCGTCGGCAGTGCTGCACTCGTCAGCCATTCATAAGAATTTGAAAAAGAGGGAGGCTGCACATCGGCGGTCAACTGCTTTGCATCGTATTTCTTGATGTCTATTCCGTTTATTTTCATCGCCCTGTTTTACCTCCCTTTTCGCTTATTTATTACCATTTCCGCATCAACCTTTGACACGGTTCTGCTTGCTATTTCGTCGCCGTCAATGTATGTGTGATTCGTTACATACACAACTTGCGATTTCTGCACTGCATCCAGTTTCTTGTCAAGGATGCTGTTCAATTTGTTGTAAAATTCCGCAAGAGGCAATATTGCCTCGTCTCCTGCCTCGCCTCCTACCATGAGACTGTTTCCGTTGATTCCGAACACGGTCGGATTCGTCATGATACCGCCGTTTTTGTACCATTCAATCGAGAATGACGGGAGTGAACCTTTTCCTCCGATTCCGTATGGTGCTTTTCCTCCGTTTACACTGATGTGTGGGAGGTTCAAATGTGGCAATGACCACTTGAAATTGAACACGCCCTTGATTTTCTCAATCACGCTCGAAACAGTAGACTTTGCACTTTCTAATTTTGACGAAAATGCACCCTTGATGTCGTCAAGCACCGATGACACGGTTGACTTTGCTGCTCCCATTTTTGAGGAAAACGCCGACTTGATACTGTCGAGTTTTCCACCCGTCAGAGTGTTCGCCGTACCCATGAGAGAGTTCATCGTGTCCTTTACGCCTGTGAATGTAGCAGACACGATTCCCTTGATTCCCCCGCCTTTTTCACTGTATGCGGATTTCATGTTGTTTAGTTTCGTTGACACATTGGACTTTGCCGTCTCCATGAGTGAGGTTGCCTTGTCCTTTATATTCGTGAAATCCGTTGACCATTTCGTTTTTATCTCCGAAACTTTTGAGGAGAATCCGGACTTGATTTCCGTCAATTTATTCGATGCATTGTTTTTCCATTCGGTCATTTTATTCGTGACCGTGGTTTTCATATTCTCCCAACCTGTCGAAACATTGGACTTGATGTCTGAAACCTTTGTTGAGAAATTCGTCTTTATTTCATTCAGTTTGTTTGATGCATTGGTTTTCCATTCCGTCATTTTTGTTGTGACGGAGGTTTTCATATTCTCCCAACCCTCGGAAACTTTTGTTTTGATTTCCGATGTCTTTTCAGAGAATTTTGATTTGATTTCAGAAAGTTTCCCTCCGGATAAATTATCAACGAATGTGAATCCTGCTGAATAATATCCTTTGATTCCCTCCCATCCGGCAGCAACAACGCCCTTGATACCGCCTCCGTTTTCTTCATAGGCGGTTTTCATGTTCCCCAGTTTTTCCTTTGCCGTTTCGGTCGCTGCCGACATGACATTGTGAACCGTGTCCTTTACGCCGTTGAATACTTTCGATGCAGCTTGTCCTATTGTGCTGTTTTTTATGTTGTCGCCGATTTCCTTGACCTTATTCGTGACCGCCTCTTTCGCTTTCGTGAATGCTCCCGTGATGGTCTCTTTGATTGCATTGAATTTTTCTTTGATGTTGCCCCACAATTCGGACAGTTTTTCTTTGACTTTATCCCAATTTTTATATAGTGCGACACCTGCTGCAATCAGTCCGGCAATCAGTGTCACAATCAAAATAATCGGACACAAGTTCATAACTGCATTGAGTGCCGTCTGTGCTACCGTCATTCCTCCGGTCGTCGCCGTGGCTGCTGTTGTAGCTGCCGTGTGTGCTGCCGTGGCTGCTGTTCCTGCCGTATCTGCTGCCGTTCCTGCTGCCGTGGCTGCTGTCTTTGCTGTTATCTTTGCAATGATTTTCGCAGCACCGGAAACAAATTTCTGTCCGGTCGTTATTGTGTCGGAGATACCCTTTGCCACCTTACCGAATCCGATTGACAACGGACCGATAGCAGCGACCACAAGACCGACCTTGAGGATTGTTTCTTGCTGTGCCGGAGAGAGCGACGTGAACCACTTTGTCAACTCTTGAATCTTTCCGGTCAGTTTCTCAATCATAGGTGCTGCGGATGTCTGTGCTGTGGATGCCAGTGTCGACAATGCCAGTTTTGCGTTGTTCATCGCAACTTTTGCATTATCAATCGGGTCGAGAGTTCCGTTGTAGGTGTCCTCGACCGTCGTTCCGTATTCCTCCATTGATGACGACAGACTGGTGAGGTCGATTCGATTCTCACGAATCGCCTTTGTCATTTCTGCTGCACCTTTCTTTCCAAACAGTTCCGTTGCAATCTGCATCGCCTCGGTCTCTGTTTTTGCGTTCTTGATGCTGCCGATGGTCTCTGACAACGCCTCGTCCATTGATTTCCCCTCTGCTGTGGCGTTCTGTAATGCCTTTTTAAGACCCGCCATTGCTTGAGTTGAATCAACACCGTTTGCATCGAATTGAGCCATCAAATTGATTGCTTGAGGCAATGACAGACCCATTTCTTTGAACGCTGCGTTGTTATCAAGTACATTTGATTCAAGCGTGTCAACGGAGATTCCGGTTTCCTGTGCCTTTGCCGTGAGCAATCCTAACAGGTTTCCCGTCTGTGATGCATCCACGTTCCACGCTTTCATGATTTTGTCGACTTGGTCAACTGACTGTGTGACGTTTGTTCCATTGATTGTTGCAAACTGTATGAACTGTTTTGAGGTCTTTTCAAGTTCCGTTCCTGTTGTATGGAATCTTGTGTTGACTTCTCCGATTGCCTCGCCTACCGTCGACATATCCTCCGGCATTGTGCCGAAAACATTATCCGCAGACTTTGTCAATCCCTCAAGTGCCTCTCCGGTTGCTCCGGTCTTTGTCACTATGGTGTCATATCCCTCGTCGAGTTCTTTGAACGCTGCAATAGATGCTGCACCAATGCCCGCAATTCCGGCAGAGACAACCGACATTTTCTTTCCGAAACTTTCCATCTTTGTTCCCGCCGTATCGCAAGCGGTCGCAAATTTTTCAAGTTTATTATCTTTCAACTGGTCATTAACGTTTTTTAGTTCTGCCTCCATGTTCATGAGAGCAGTTTTTGACTTTTCCGTCTTTACTGTCTGATTTGCAAGTGCGGTCTCTGTCTTTCCGATTGCTGTCTCATTTGCAGTAAACTCTTTCTCTAACTTGTCAAGTTCCTCTTTGAGTGCCTTTGACTGTTCGGAGTTCTTTCCGGTCTCTGCTGTCGATTTCTCATAAGCCTCTTTTGCAGCATCAATCTTTGTTTTGAGTTCCTCTTGCTTTGTCTTTTGGTCTGACAGTTTCTTTGTCAACTTCTCCTGCTGCTCACTGTTCAATTTCACGATGTTTTTCTGCACCGTGATTTTTTGAGTGAGCGATTCGGCTTTTGCCTTGAGGCTGTCTGTTTCCGACCCGAACAACTTTGCTTTCGTCGCTGCCGTCGTATATTCCGCAGACAAGACTTTCATCTGCGATGCTGCTGATTTCATTTGCGATTGATAACTGCTCGAATCTGCCGATATTTTGACGCTTGTATAAGCCATTCGGTCGCCTCCTCTCTTACTGATTTTCGTTGATTGTATCTAATTCAAATTTTAAGTAGTCCAACAACGTGACAATGTTCTCTTTCATGCATTGACTGTATGAGTTTTTCAATAGCCGAATCGCAATTTTTACAACACGGTCAACAATTTCCCCGCAGACTTTCCATTGATTTTCCTCCGGTTGTTCATCCTCGTCCTCATATCCATTTTCACGGTCATAGTCATCGAATGCGGATGCCTCTTTTTCCACCTGCTCAACCTCGACAATGTTCAACATCTTCTCTGCAACAATGTTCTGCATGATGAAATGAACCGTCTTGATTGCCGTCAGAAATTCAACTGCATCAATCTCCCCAACTGCTGCAAGCGACAATTCATTCCCGAACATCTCCTGCATTATCTTTTTGTTGAAAAACATCACTCCGGAGAATTTCTCCGTGTCATTCTTTTCCATGAGACTGATGTATTTTTTATACTGTTCTACCGTTACGGAATTGATGAAAAGTCTCTCACCTCTGCAAGTGACCTCGATTTCCGGTATCACTTGCCACTCTGAAAATTTTTCTCTATCTTCTCCATACGTTTGGTGAGGTCGTCGGCGATTCCCATATCAATGAACTGGAACTCAAGAATCAATCCTGCTGCATCAAGTCCGGTCTCCGGATTCTTTAATTCCTCAACGGTGAACTGGTCTCCGTATGCTTTGCAGATAAAAAGACCCATCGCCTCAATGTCCTGCTTTGAATATCTCTGTTTTGCGTCGATAACCTCTGCAAGTTCGAGATATTCCGTGTATGTGTCGATTGACATTTTCGGCATTGTAAACTCTTTGTTATTGACTATAATTTTTCTTTTCATGATTTATCCTCCTGTTATATGTCCTCTTATTAGCCTAAACCGCCGTTTTTCTCCTGCACTTTGCTGAACCATGCCTTGATTGCCTCTGCTGCCTTTGTGTCTCCGGAAACGAGGTTTGATTCGTCGACCGAAATCTCATATGCATTGTCAAGACTTCTCTCATAGAATGAACCCTTGATGCTTTTTGTTGTCGGAGACAATTTGCCCTCTTTTGTGCTTGCCTCCTCACTGATGCCCTCTGCAAACTTTCCGGCGTATAACCATTTGAAATCATACTTTCCGTTGAGTTTTCTTTCTCTCCATCCGACAGCGACCTCCGGTGCTTTGTCATCCGCAGTCTTTACAAGAAAACCGTTCTCGTATAACTGACCGAAAAGAATCTGTCTGTCCTGTGGTGCAAGTGCATTGACCTCAAGTTCGATTTCTGTTCCCTCATAGGAGTTGATGACTTCCTCTGTTCCATCGTCAGAGTAAATCTTTTCAGAACTCCACTTTTCGTCAACCTTTGCTTTGATTGCTCTTGCCAGTTTGACCGGAGTTTCTGCAACGTATGCTTTCGCATCGTTCTGTGTGAGTTTTGCGATGTAGAAATCTCTACAACCGCAAGTTCTACTTCTGACAATCTTCTGTTCTGTTTCGCTGACCTGTGTTACTGTTTCGCTCATGTCTATTCCTCCATTTCATAAAACTTTGAAAACCTTTGTGCTTTCATATAGATTCCGTCCTCCGGCTTTGAATCGTCTCCATTCCTGCCGTCAAATGAGAAATCATTTTCTTTCATGAGTGACTTGATTTCCCTCGCAAGTTCAACCTCGTCATTCTCTGAAAATATAGTGACCTGCACTGACAGCGTCACTCCCTCTGCATCGTCGTCCGAAAAATTCTCGTCGTTTTCTCCCAAATCCCACAATGTCACATGTCTGTCATGGATGTTTTTGTCATACCATCCTTGCATCACAATGATTCTCCTGTCTGATATTGGTTTCAATGCGTCGGATGCATCTTTGATGATGTCCGGACTGCTGCTCATGCTCTCACCTCATTTCAATGTGTTGTCTAAATATGATTGATATTCCTGTTCTGCGATTTTTTGCAGTTCCGCATCTGCCTCACGCCCTGTTGCATAGATAAATTCTTGAGGCGGGCGATAGATAGTTCCCCAGTTTATGAATTTCACATAAAAATGTTCGCTGTTGTCCGACTTTTCCCATCCAACATCCGCAGACGCTCCGGTGTCTTTCACCTTGACCGCTCCTAGTGGTATGCTGTCCGCTGCATGTGATGTCACGGATGACTTTGAACCAAATCCTCGACCGGACAATTTAATGTCCGCAGATTTCGGAATCTTGCCGGACATGATGTTTTTCACGACTGGTTCGCTTTGCTTTACAATCTTTTGATTGACCTCTTTTATGTCCTCGTCGCTTGCTGCGTCCTCAAATGCTTTCATGAGTTCTTTCAAGCCTTGAAATTCCATCTCAATTTTCACTGCATCACCTCCGGTGTCAGATTATGACACTACGCTCCCGCTCTGCATTTCAACTGATATTTCCTGTCGTCTGTGAACATCGGACACGCATCATATATCTTGAACTCAACGCCTTTATACACTGCATAGAACTCTTTCAGATTCAATCTGATTTCCTCCATCTTGTCGCAGGCTCTTGTTTCAAACACAATCGTGTTCTCAAGACCTATCTGCAACGCATTGTATTTCTCGTTTGTTCCCAAACTCTTGACATCGCACCAACATGAGAAAAAATCCTGTTCCTCCTGCTGCCGTCTGCCATCAACAACGCTTGTTGTCTTGCGAATTATCTTGATTCTGCCTGTCATTCTGCTGCACCTCCGTATATTTCTTTCAATAGCATGGAGGAAACGGCAGCAGAGAGCGTTTTCGTGTCGCTCCGGTACTTGTCACGGTTGTCGTACAGTTCTTTCACGGACATAAATGCAAGCAGTTTTTGACGGCTTGTGAGGTTGTTCCGGTCGAAATTCGGAATCAGTTCCGTCATTTCATCCAGTGTCGTGTCAAACATCAATTCAAGGATTTCGATGTCGTCATCATAGTCGATGTGACAATATGTCTTGCATGTAGCAATCAGACCGCCTCTGTACTTCTCTTTTTCTTCATCCGTCATGTTCTCACCTGCTTTCAATAGCAGGACGGATTCACCGCCCTGCTGCCATATTACCCGTTGATAACTTCTGTAATCTGACCCTTGATGACTGCTCCCTTGTCAACAGGCTGCACATCGAAACGGTCACGCACCTTGATTCCGGTCATGTCCTTATCCCATAAACCCGCACCTTTGTCATTGAGGTCGATTGTGAGGACATTTCTGTCAAAGAGTGTGACTGCCTCTTTTAAGTCACCGCAGAAAATAGGATGCTTGTACCCGTCGATTGTGTGACCATCGGTGTTCATAATCTTCTCGGATGCAAGAGTTTTCTTTGATAATTTGATGATAGGATATTCACCGAAAAGCATCTTTCCCTTTGTCTGCTGTGTCGGGTCTTTCTGTAAAATATAGTTGCCGTCTTTATCCTTTAACTTGTCAAGGTAGTTGAAACCGCTCTGATTTGTGATAACAACTGCATTGTCAGCGATTGCAGGGTCTAACTGCTCATTGAAAATGTCCTTGAGGCTGTCAAGGTTCTCGACTGTGACCTCTTTCCCTTTTGTCATCTCGTTGAGTACCTTGAGAATCATTGCGTTACGGGTTGCCTTTGTTTTCTTGGCAATCCATTTGTTGATGTATGCCATGATGTTGGATGCTGTGTCCTCAAGTAACTCTGCTGTCATCTTGAGGATTCCACCCTTTTTCTTTACCTTGTACTCAATCGGTAAAAATTCCGGTTCGTCCATCTCCGGAAAATCCGCAGCCTCGTCAACATTGTCAAATGGTGTTGATTCTGCATCAACCTCAATGTTTCGTGTTCCTGTCTTAGTTGTTACGCCCTCGACATTGACATACTGTTCAAGGTTGTCGGATGAACGACGCAACTCGATGATGTCTGTTCTGATGTCCTCCGGAATTGTCACGCCGATTCCGACCTCTCCCTCACTTCCTGCGGTTGTGTCGGATGTGAGTGCATCCTTGTACACCTTGATGTCTGCCTCGTCTGCCTCTTTGTGCAGGAATCCGGCTTTGACAATGTTGACAAATGATTTCACGATGTTCTTTTTGTCCGGCTTGACATCCCCGCCGACCTGCTTTGCAGTTCCATCCTTGACCTTGTTCTCGATGCCGTCCTGCTCGTCCTCGTCCAAATCATAGAGGAGGTCGAATCTGTTCTGTAATTCTACGAGTTCCTCCTTTGCTGCTCTTGCCTTGTCGAGTTTTCCATCGTTCACAAGGCTCTTGACTTCATTTTTCTTGTCGTTAATCTGCTTTAATAACTTCTGTAATTCCTTATTCATGACTTTCTGTCCTCCATTTCTTACATACCATAAAGGTATAAATCATCAAGAATCTGCTGCTTTTCTGCCTCGATTCTCTGTTTCTCTGCCTCTGCTGCTGCATTGTTCCGGTTTTCCAATTCCGCAATTACCGCATCGACAATGTCCTTTGTGCCGATTCCCTTGAGTGCCTCCGGAATATTGTTGTATTTCTCGAAAAAGTCAGATGCACACGCTGCAACTGCTGCCTTTTCCTCGATTTCAACATTGAAATACTGCTGCATCTTCTTACTGTCGAACCATGTCTCATTGCTCATGAGAGATTGAATTTTGTCTCTTGTGACACCCTCCTGCACATGCTCCATGTAGACATCAAGAATTGAATCCTCGCAGAGATTCAACTGTTTTATGACTGCCTTGAAATCATCTGCGTTTCCGTATGCCATGCACAACGGTTTGTGAATCATTGCTTGAGCACCTGTTGCAAAATGCAGTTCGTCACATGCAAACATGATGACTGATGCAATGGATGCAGCCATTCCGTCAACATATCCGACTTTGTGTCCGTCATATCGCTTTAACTGGTTGTAGATTGCCAGTCCTGCAAATACATCTCCACCGCCGGAATTGAAATAGATGTCAATGTCCTCATATCCATCTAACTGGTTGAGGAAATCTGCGATGTCCTGCGGACATCTGTCCTCCTCGCACCACATGGATTCCCATGTCGCTGATACAATGTCACCGTAGAAATACAAGGAACATCTGCTCTGCTCCTCGTCCTGCTCTAAATCCAAATATCCGACATTTTCAACTTTCCCGCTGCGTTTATTCTTCTTTGTAAAATCAAAACGTCTCTTTTTTGGCATGATTATTCACCTCCCTCCTGTTCATCCTCGTCCTCTGCCTCGTCGGTTTCGTCCGGTTCTGTTTCTGTGTCCGGCTGCTCTGTGTCCGGCTCTGTTTCTTCCTCCGGCTGTTCCGGTTCATCGGCGTTCTCCTGTTCGGATTCGCCTTTCAAATATGCTGCACCCGCCATCGTCAACGGTACGATGCTACCGTTCGCAAGTAGGACATCGCCTCCCTCCGCATCTTCCATGTCGAGTTTACGTCTTGCCTCATTCGGTTTCATAATCATTCCATTGACAGCGTTTCTCAAATATTCCATCTGTGTTTTTGAATCGGTTCGGAATAATACTTTTTCGTTGAATTTGTAATAATATCCGTCGTCTGCATCTTCATCCGGCAGCATTTTGAAATTGATTTCCTCCTCATACTGCTTGATGATGAACAGTTCTGTGTCAACGTAGAACGATAACTGCTGCATTTCGCTGTTACTATATGACGACTTTGAATAGTCGTTGATTTGATTCGGTTTCACTCCGAACGCTCCGGCGATTTGCAGGGCATTATATTTTTTCAGTTCAAAGAACTGTGAATCAGTCAGTTTGATGTCGAGGGGCGTGAGTTTCATTCCTAACGGAACAGGCAGAATTTTTCCTGTATTCTTTGCCCCGCTGCCGAACTCCTCAAACGATTTGACAAGTGCCTCTTTTGCCTTTTCGTTCAACTCTCCCGTGTATTCGAGTGTTGCTTTTGCTGTCAGACCACTCTCATACAAGTTATTCATGAATGCCTGTGATTCGGATGCACCTGCAACCGTGTCTCTCAAAATCTGCTGCACTGGTAGTCCTGTGATTCCGTCGAAACTGAATGATGTTTTGAAATGCATCACCTCGTCCGTGCTGAACACATATTGACGACCGGATGTCGGGTCTGTGTAGACGTACCACAAACGCCCCACTCCTGCGAATATCCCTGTATCGTCAACGACTATCTGCACACAATTTGACTGCATGACCCACAAATCAACGATTTTTATTTCACCGCCGAATTTCTTTCGGTCAAACTTCTTTCTCATATACACATAGCCGTTTCCATAATGGTTGCGGTTGATTTCAACCGTGTTCCAAAATGTTGTTGGTGTCATGAACGGATTCGGTCTTTTTGAGAGCAGTTTCGATGTATCTGTCGCCTCTGCCTCAATGATTCCCTTGTCCGTTTTCTGATAATATTTGATAGGCATTTTCGCAAGGGTCTCCGACAGCATCTTGAGACAAGTGAAATATGTGACCTCTGATGTCGGTTTCCCTTTTCTTTTCAATCCTATTCGCTCACGGAACGACGGTGAGTTCAATGTCATTTTCCCTCCGTCGTTCTGTGGTTCGCCTCTCCACCAATTTGAAATTTTTACTCCCAATCTCTGAAACGGATTCATTTATTTCTCACCGCCTTTCTTCATGTATTTTTCATATTGCTCAAGCCATTCATTGACAGTTTCATTCACATCCGGACGGTATTCCTCTTTCATTGCGTGTTTCCATGCGTCGATGATAGCGTCAATCGGGTCGATTCGTTCTGTCGTGATGTCTTTGTCAATTTTTATTTCACCGTAATTGTTTGAAATGGTCTTTGCATTCGCAATCGACCAAACAAGCAGGCTGTCAACCGGAACAACTATCTTGTTGCCCTCTTTGCCGACTTCCATTCCCTCAATCTCCACATTGCCCGCAAGAATCTCAAGTCTGAAATCAACGGTCGCATCGTTCAATTCTTTTGCTGTCTGTGTGACAGAGATTGAATCGAATCCCATCGCCTCAAGGTCTGACAGGAACGCCGATGCGTTGTGCGGGTCGTAACAAATCAACTGCGGTTTGAGGTTGTATTCCCTCACTAAATCCTCAAGGTATCTGATGATGTATTTGTAATCTGTCTTGATTCCTCCCAGTGTTTCCGTTACCGTCACAAGACCTTTTTCAATCCATACGTCGTATGGTACTTTGTCAGTCTTGATGTGTTCATCCACCCTTGATGACGGGATGAACGAATGTGTGTGAACAAAATATTTTTTCGTGTCCTCCACCATGAACGGAATCACGATTGCGATTGATGTCAAGTCTCCTCCGGATGACAAGTCAACGCCGACATAGCACTTTGACCCTCTGAAATCCTTGAGTGATTTCAAAACTGCACATGCTTTCCATGATGCAATGTCCTTGATATACAGTGAATTTGACCACTGCATCCACATATTCAACTGCTTTACGAGGAAATCTCTCAAGTCCTCCCCGCCCATATCACGGGCAGTGTGTGCAATCGGAATGAGGTTCTCAAGTGCGTCTCGGTCAAACTCAAGAATCGGGTTCGCTTTTATCCAGTTTTCCGGTGTGTACCTGTCGTCGTGTTCGTCCATCTGTGCGATATACACAAATTGACTGTCGTTCTCGAAAACGCCCTTGAGTAGATTGCAGCAATACTCATATAACTTGTAGCACGGCGACTTGAGGTCGAATCCTGCTGTTGTAATAACCGAAATCAACGCCGACTTGAGTTTCTTGATACCACCCTCAAGCAGTTTGTACATCTGGTTTGTTTTGTGGGCGTGGTACTCGTCGACGATTCCCAAATATGCACGGTGTCCGTCGAGTGACTTTGTATCTCCGGACAATGCTTTGATTTCCGAATGCGTCAGCAGACAGTCAATCGTGTGGTTGTGGTCGTGAACCTTGAACCACTCTGACAAATCCTCGTCGGAATTGATAAATTTTGCGACCTCGTCAAAAACAATGTTCGCTTGGTCTTGCTTTGTCGCCGTACAAAATATTTTTCCGTACTTGTACCCGTCGAAATTGCCGTAATAACACGCCAAAATACCATTGATGAACGATTTTCCGTTCTGTCGTCCTAATTGCACATAAGATGTTCTGAATCGTCTGTATGACTTTTCCTTTGTTCTCCATCCATTGAGTGACCCTAAAATGAAACACTGGAACGGATATGCCGTCACATGCTCATTTTCCTCACCCTCTGCAATGGTCAATTCCTCTGCGAAATTGATGATTTCCTCCGACTTTTCAACGTCGAAATAGTATTTGTATGGTGCTGCTTTCGATTTTTCGATGTCGTCAAGATGCCTCTGACATGCAAGACGGACATATTCTCCGGCTGTTATCTTGCCCGATACAACGTCAAGGGCGTATTGTGTGCAGCGGTCTTGTGTTTCTCCTGCTTTTGCCATGCCTTAATTTGCATATTTCGCAAATTTGTTCTTCGGCTTTTGCTGTTGTGGTTTCGGTACGACCAAACGGCAGCGGGAGGAAACTGTCAGTCCGAAATCTGATGCTCCTTGCCTACACTGTTTCATGCAGCGGTCTTGAATTATCATGAGACGTTCTCTTTCTCCGTTCACGACCTGTCTTGTACCGACCTGCACACGTTCTTTTTCGCCTGTGTCCGGATTTTCCCTCGTCTCATAGACTGGAACATCCTCCATCAATGGAGTTTCTCTGATTTGTTCCGTGATTTCGATGTACTGCGTTTGTGCAATGAGTAGCCTTGCCAATGCATCGCAATCAAGGTTTGAAATCAGTTTGATTTCGAGTAATTCTTTCGCAATCTTCCGGAATTGTTTCTTTTGTTCCGGTGTCAAATATGACGGAGGTCTCACTTTGTCGCATGGTGCTGTGACCTCGGCGTTTTTCCGTGCCTCAATTTCTGCTTTTGTGAGGTGTTTTCGCCCGTTCATTACAACCAAATCTGTGGGTTGTCTCTGTCCTGCCATGATGCAACAAACCTCCTTTCCGTCAGCATTTCAGTATTTTGTGTCACATTCTGACACCTCTTTCGGATATACCTTTCTACTGAAATTCCCGTGGGGAGTTTTCTCCAAGGAAAAGAGGGGGTGCGACTAAAAACGAATCGCACAAAACTTTTTTATATCCCCCTGCCTCTCGAAAGTGGTACTCAATCAGCGACCTCAACTGTTTTTGTGTTGCTCTCATACTTGCTTTGCTCTGCTTATATAAAGCAGTGATTGTGTTGTGTGTCTTATGGTTGAGAGGTATGAGGTTGAACGGATTCAAACGCTGTTCCCAGTCGTCCTCAAGTTCAATGATATGGTGAACCGGATTGCATGTGAGCAACTCATGCTCAACATATAATGCGTATATATCTACGTTGTCATAGACCTCAATGATACGCTCTCGCATTGCCCGCCATTCCTTTGATACATAGAACTCTGCTGCTCTCTCGTCTCGCCGTGTGTTGTTATATATAATGTGTCTCGACTGCTGCCGTTGCTCACATTCCTCGCACATCTTCATTGACTGCGGAATCAACTTCCCACACCTGCATGATTTCAATAGCATCTGTGTTCTCCTCTCTTGCTGTGTTCTCCTGCTATGTTATCCACAAGAGGCGGGCAGTTATGCACATGACTGTGTATATCCCACCCGCATATAACAGGAGGGCAAACAGGCAAGAAAAAAGCGACTGCATATCTGCAATCGCTCGTCTCAACTGTTCACGCTAACATATTATCACGTTTATTTTGTCTTTTGTTCACCCACTTTTTACCCCTGTTTTCACCCTCATTTCACCCTGTTTTCACTCCGTTTTTATCATTTTCAATCGCTTTTGCACCGAATAACTTGATTGACAACCGCTGAATCATCACCCTGCACCACTTTTTCGGTGAGTTGCGTCCGCATCCTGTCTCCCTCACTATATCCTCGTATGACATGCCCTTTATATAGACCGCCTCAAGAGCGTCGTATTTGTACCCCTCACCTGCTGCCTCTGCATCTTCCTTGAGCGATGCAAGAGCCTTTTTCAAGTGTTCAAACAGAATGACCGTCTCTGCACGGCACTCTCTGACCGATTGTAGGAACGCCTTTTCTGCTGATATGTTGTATTTGCCTATATCCGGCACTTGAGAGGTCTCTGATACTGCCTCATTGATATATCGTTCCATTTCACGATAATTCTCAAGATATAGCAAGGTTTTTTCAATGACCGTCTGCTCCTTTTCCTCTTTCATGCTTTTTCCTCGCTTTCTGCTTTCTTCTCATAGGCAGACCGTGCATTTTACGCCAGTTATTCGTGTTTTTGCGATTTTCCGCATCTCTCAAACTGCTCATTTTCAAAATTGCCGTTTTTGCCTGTTGCAAAGTCGTTCCCATTTGCAAAACTGCCTCAACGAACGCCTCTGCTGTTGTTTCAATCTTGATTTCCGGTTTTTGTGGATTTTCATTCTTTGCAACATTCGGATTCACTGTCGCCTTGTCCGCTGCTGCCTCAACGATGCTCGAAATCTCATTTTCTGTCTTTCCCATCGCCCGAAATCTGTCAATTATGCCTTTTAAGATTCCCATATTATCACAACCCTCCTTTTCGCTTACATAAAAGGCAAATCGCCGTCGATGTCGTCCGGAATGTTCATGAATCCGTCTCCTGCGTCTGTATATCCGGCGTTTTCTGCCTGTTCTCCTGCTGCTTTCTTACTTTCGGCAAATTCCTGTTCCTCAATCACAACATCCGTCGTATACACCTTTTGCCCGTCTCTGTTGGTGTATGAGCCTGTCTGAATCCTGCCAGTAACAACAATTTTTGTTCCCTGTTTCAGATATTTTTCCGCAAACTCGCCGTTTTTTTCAAATGCCACGCATGAGATAAAATCTGCCGACTGTTGCCCGTCTCTTGCACCTCTCCGGTCGACTGCCAGTGTATAGCGTGCCACACACATGGATTCCTGTGAACCGTTCTGCTGTGTATATCTTACATTCGGGTCTCTTGTGAGCCTACCCATCAATATGACTTTGTTCATTCTCTTTTTTGTCCTTTCTTGAATCAATCTCTCGTATAAACGCAAATCATCCGGCGGGATGTCGAGATTCCAGTCTCTCGCAAATTCTATCCCGCCGATGAACGCCTCTTTTTCTCTATCAGTCATTTTCCCGCTGCATAACATATTCATTTTGCATTTTCTGCAATCTGACAAGTCCTTTTTTGAACTCAAGGTCATCACCATTCATGCACACATCGAATATTTTCTCATAGTCGACAATGTGTGTCTTGATGAACTCTGCCTCTGCTGCCGTCCTGCTCTCATTGATGAACATTCCCTTGACTGCCTCTTTTATCATTTCACAATGGGTCTGTTCCTCCTCTGTCGTTGGAGGTGTGGTTGCAATCATTTTCTCATACGCATTGTCAATCGCTCCTGCAATGAGTTCTTTCCAACCCTTGCCCCGCTCTCCTAATAACTGACATTCAATATCCTCGAAACGGTTTCCCTGCCCTGCTGCCGTGATTCTGATGTCCTTTTTGCCCTTTGCTGCAATCAGAATCAAATCGTCGTCGTATGCCTCCATGTAGTAGTCGAATTTTGCATCAAAATTCGGATTCGGATTGATGATAATTTCCGGTTGACTGCTGCCCTCTGTTTGGATGCTCACTCCGATGTATTTCGCATCCGTTGCCTTTGCATTGATAAATATTGCCTTTAACTCGCTTTTGTTCATGCTGCTCCTCCATTCACTAATCTGTTGAGTAACTGTTCATACATGGTCTTGTATGTGTCTCTTTCTGTCTGTAATCTGATTTTGTCCTCTGTCTTTTCCGTGTTTGCAATCTTCTTGTTTTCCTCAACATAGACTGCTGCATCCTGTTCAATCTCTGCGATTGCGTCCTCATGCTCCTGCTGCAACATCTCAATTTCTTTCTTGAGACTGTCGATTTCCTCCTGCTGCTCTTTGATTGTCTCATTGTATTTCTTTGAGGTTTTCATGTTGCCGTCAAGCTGCAAGGAAATCATGAGAGCAATGTCGATGTTCTCCATTTCCTTGTCTGTACACTCTCCGATGTATGTTCCTACACGCTCCGTTGATACTGAATAGACCTGCTCACACAATACCGTGCTGATTCTCCCTGTTGACCTCACTGTCACATGTGTCGGGAGGTCTGTTTTCGGTTGTGTCGTCATATATACGATTTCAATAACATTGCTGTTCTCATTGTTCTTGTTATTGCTCACAACTACCGCCGGACGGTCGGAGTGCTGTTCGCTCCCGTTGTAGGATGCCCCCCCTCTGCTGATATAGAACATTTCGCCTCTTTTGATGTCATTCATTGATTTTTACCTCCTGTTTAACTGTTATCGTGTGCGAACTGTGCAGCAAATCCATGTTTGAACGCATCCCAGTCCTTTTCCGTACCTATTTTGTAGAATTTCAAAATCCCCTGTTTTCTTCCTATGCAAAAACCGATGTTCTTTTCTTTTCTTACCCATGCGATTCTCAAATCCTCGTGATGCTCATATAAATTGTTTTTATATGCTTGTCTGCTCTCATAATCTTCTTTGCAGTATGTAAAGAAGTCGTTCCACGCATCGGATTCCATTGTTATTTCTTGCATATCTGCCGGATATGAGTTGTATTCTGCCATTTTCATTCGATACCTCCACTTTTTACCATTTCCACCGCCTTGTCAATCATGATGTATTCGTCACCTCCCTCGATATATCCGTCACCGTTTGCCTCAATATTTGCACAAATCTGTTTGAGGTCTGCTCTTTCAAACGGTTCACCGTTCTCATTCAACAGAGTTGTTGCCATGATACAATATCCGTCCTCAATTCCTGTGTAGTCCTCAAGGATATATGTCACAAGCACTCTGACCATGCGTCCGGTGTTCTTTCCGTCTGCAAATTCCATCATTTCGAGGATGTCGCCTTTTTTATATCCTCTGTCATTCTTTCGGAGTTCAAATGTCTTGATTCCGTTTGCCACATCATCGAAATAAGACTTTGCAAGGCGTATCTGATGCACTTTCTGTCCGGTCTCCTGTGCGTCTGATGGGAGGTTCTGCATCTTCTCCTCCTGCTCCATCTCACGGAGTTTTTTCTTTGTCTCACGGTCGATTGCATCCTGTTCCTCTGAATATCTCTGCTCATCGGTCTTGTATGCCTCTGTACGGTTCTTGTACTGGTCGCATGAGGTGCATGTTCCGGTTTTGACGTTGCATGTCTCATATTCGGTGCATGAATAACATATTGATGTGATTCCCTCCGGATGCGGTGTCTCATAATCATCGCCCGCTCTCACTTCCGGCGGGTTCATGCCGATTTCTGTCTCTGTGTCGGATTCTGACACCTGCTGCCCTGCTGCCTTTTCTGCTTTCATGTCTTTCACATCTTTGTGTGTGAGTTCTCCGGTCTCTGTGAATTTCCCCAGTGCCTCCCGCTGCTCGTCTGCTGTCATACCGCTCAATTCATAAGCTGCGGAAAATGTGAGGCGTTCTCCCTTGAGTTCCTCTTTCCATTCCGGAATCAGATTGTTGTTGACTGCCTCAATTTGTGCAATCTTTGTTTTGCTCACATGCAGCATTGAGGAAATCACATCCCTCAATCGTCCGGATTGCAGGTCATATCCCTTGATTTTCTTTCCCGCTGCTTTCATGCGTTCAAGAGATGCCTTGAGGCGTGTTTCCTCCTCAATCATGTCGGAGGTCGTCTTTGTACGGTATGCGTTCGCAATTATGATTTCAACCTGCTCCTCGTCGTTATCCTGTGGCGTTGTCAATTTACTGGTTGCAAGTTCAAATTCTTTATATCCCTTTGACACAAGGTACTTGAGAGCCTCCCACCGTCTTTCACCTGCTACGATTCTATATTCGCCCTTGTCGCATGGTGCATATACAAGTTCAAGGTTCTGTTTCAACCCATACATGAGGATGTCTCCTGCCAGTTCCTCAATCTGCTCTACACTGTAAAAATTCATATCGTTCCGGTACATCTTGAAAATTGAAATATCCTTTGTCCGGAATCTCGCTCTCGGAGATTCATCAATCCCCGCTTTGCTGTTCTTGTTGAGTGCGTCTTTCACGCTGAATCCTGCTGCCATCTGTTCAACCTCCTGTTATTACTCTGTGAGTTTCTGTTTCTTTGTCTCTGTACGTTCGACGTTGATTTCACCCTTTGCATTCTGTGAAATTGATGCTTTGACCCCCCCCTCGGAGGTTCAATGTGACTTTCGCAAGTCCTCCGGTGTAAATCTCCTCGACTGCTGCCTTTAAGATGTTCACGATGCCCTCACCGCATCTCTTGTCCGGTGCTGCGTTCTCTCCAAACAAGGCAGACACATTCATCATTGCCTTTTCTTTCCTCTGTTTCTCTTTCTGATACTCGACCGCCTCGGTGCAGTTACATGTCATTGTTGCCTGTTCCTCTGCTTGTGCTGCTGTCAGTTTTTCATCTGCCTCAATCTGCGTCATCTGACCGCAGAATCTGCATTTTGCTGTTTTCACGATGTTTCCCATGTGCTTTCCTCTCTTTCCGGTCTCATGCGACCTCATGCAAAATTATTTTTCTGAATATGCTCTCGAATATCGGAACGGCGATGCTGTTTCCTGCTTGGTCGTATAATGCTTTGTAATACTTGCCGTTTCTTTCCTGTACTGCTTTCGCCCTGTCAAAATCCTCGTCCGTGTACCCCATCAATCGCCAACACTCACGCTCGGTCAAATAACGATAGCGTCCACCGCCTCGGTCAATGACTTGTGCAGGTGTCCGGTCTTGTCTTGTTGTGATGGTATATGCACAATCTGTGATAACCGTTGCCCTGCGGATGCCTTTTTCTCCGATACACGCAAGGACGGACGGTTGCGTCACATCGTAGACATCCGGAACACTTGCATCATCCTCAAGAAATTCCTGCAAGTTTCGCATCGGTGTTCTTATAAGGTCATCGAACTCAAATCTTTCTCCATTCAGAACAGAAACCGTGAACACTCGCTCTCTTGCCTGTGGCAATCCGAACTCTCTTGCATCCAGTACCTCTGTTGATTCTGCCCTCGCCTGTGGCTTTTCCTTGATGCCCTGCTATGCTCATATCTTGGCAGGGCGAACCGTGAATCAGAATGTCCGGTTTCAGATTCCATCCGACAACCGTTTGTGTTTTATATGCCAATTCCTCACGGAACATTGAATTGTACGAACGCACCGCCTTTTCATTGATTTCCACATAGTCGATTGCTTTCGTTGGAATGTTCAAATTTCTCAAGGCACATCGAGGCGAACCAATCCCTCCGAACAATTCAAGAATTTGTATTGTCTCGCTCATGCCCTGCTGCCTCCTCTCTTTTTGCAAGTTCTTCTTTTGCCAGTTTTATGAAATCTTTCAAATCTTCCAGTCTGCGGTTGTACTTCTCAAACGCTTTCCGTGCATTGTCGTACTGCCATTTAAGGAAAAGCCATTGTGTTGTTCCCTCTTTCTCTTTCAATTCTTTTTCTGCCTTTTCGATGGTCTCTTTCAAATCTCCGCTATACTTGAATGTTGTTCCGTTCTTTTTATGCACCGCTCTCATTCCTGCCACGTCTACCCCTCCATTTCCGTGAGTAACTCATGCACAACGCATCTGTAATCTTGAGACACAATCCCACGCTTTGAAAATTTCGGGAGTGGTATCATTGCCGTTGTAGATTTCTCTGCGATGATAGAACGACGAATCGGTGTGACAAACATGTCAAATCCGGATTCTGCTTTCAACCACTCCTCAACCTCAAGAGAGGTCTTGTTTTTCTGTCGCATGGTCATGAGTGCCTTGATTCTCAAATCCGGATTGATGTCTCTCAAGTCCTCAATCTGCTCCTCAAGGTTCTGCAATGCCTCGATTTCATATCCCCCGACCTTTACCGGAGCAATAATGAGTTCTGCTGCAATCAGAATGTTAATGACTACCATGTCAAGCAAGCGACCACAATCGCAAATGCAATAATCGTATGCGTCAGATACCTCCTCCAACGCCTCACGCAATCGTGTGACTTGATTGTCCTCTGACTTGAGCAGCAAATTCATGTCCGTTTTCATGAGATAGCCATTCGCCGGAATGATGTCAACGTGTGAATACTCTGTCGGGCGAATCAAGTCGCCTGTTTTATATGTACCTCCGACGCACTCATGTTTCTCAAGTAGTTCACTCATGCCGATTCCGTCCGGTTCATATACTCCGAACGTCTTTGATGTATCTCCCTGCGGGTCTCCATCTAACACAAGCACTCTTTTTCCCTGTTCCTCGCCTAACATATAGGCGATTGAATCGGATGTTGTTGTTTTTCCGATTCCTCCTTTTGGTGACATTACTGCAATAATTTTCATGTCTTTTCCTCCTGTTATTGTCCTGTTATTGTCCTGTTATAGATAAATTGTGTAATACAGTTTCATTTGCAATTCTTGAAATCTAAAATCCGGCGTTTCGTCCGGTTTTAACGGTGACATGAGATTCAATTCTTTCCATTTGCGATGTGTAATCTCCGGAACTGCTCTGAATCTTATGACCTTGTCATTTTTGTATTGCTCATATAGTTTGCAATTTGTATGACCGACCTCCGGTGTAAATAATGCAAGATACCCGACAAATATTTCCTCGTCGCCTTTGAATATCCGGAGCATGTTTGCACTCTCCAATGTGTCAATCAATTCCTCAAGCGTCATGACCTGCCTCCTTTGACTTTTCCATCCTTGAGGATGCTGTTGTTCGGGATGCTCATTTTGTTGTTGAAATCCTCCTCCGGGCAATAACACAACGCAAGATTCAAATATTCCTCAATGACTTTGATTGCCTCCTCTGCTGAATAGCAGGTTGCGACAAAATGTCCTGCTGCTGCCATGTCTGCAAGGAACTCTTTTTGTGTGTCCTGCTGCCTGTTATTTCCGAATTTCATTTCAACGAACAATCCGCAGTATGAGCCTTTCGGATATGGTAGGCACAAATCAGAAACGCCCGCCTTGACACCCATCTGTTTGAATTTAACTGCCTCCTGCTTGTTTCTGCTGCCTCCGTTCGGTACATGGAACAACCACCTCAATTCCGGATAGCGGTTCACATTCCAATTCGCCCACGACACGACATTGATTTGCTCTGTGTCCTCGCTTCTCATTGCGTATTTCATATTCATCTGCATTCACCTCTCTTTTGCATATTTCGTAATATTCACATGTCAGACATAAATGTCTGCAATCCTTGACTTTGAGCATATGTCTGAATCTCTCTGCGACTTCTCTCATTTTCATCTGTCCTGCTCCTCCATTTCTAAAATCATGTAGGCGTGAATGAAAATGCTCTTGTGTTTCCTGCCGAACTGGTCTTTTGCCGGAGGCACTTCATGCATATTCTCAATCGTTCTCTTTGCCTCCCACCATCGGCGTGTCTTTCCATCTCTTGAAATCGGCTTGAAATGTACCTTGACCGTTCCTTTGACGATGGAAAACTGGTCTCTGTCTACCCGCAGGATGTCATCGAATCCCGCTGCCTTGACTGCTGCCTCTGCTTTTCTGAAATATCTATCTTTTGATTCCGGTTTCCAGTCAAATCTCATTTCCCGACCACCTCCTCAATCTCTTTCATTCTCTGCATGATTGCCGTGTTGTATGAATATACATACACGCCGTTGCTCCACAAATATTCCCTTGCACCTTTTTCACCGTAGTTGTACGCTGCAAGTGTATCTTGAATCGTGCCGTATTTCTTGAGCAGGTATGAGAGGAAATCAATCCCGACCCTCACGTTTTGATATGGGTTCATGAGGTCGGTGCATCCTAGATTCTGCATCCGGTCGGTGTGCCATTTCTCATATATCTGCATATATCCCTTTGACTGCCCGCCGTCTCCGGTTTTGTCGAACTCATATCCGGATTCTTGCTCTATGATTGCCAATACAAGGGCATATGGAACGTCATATTGCTTGCATAGACATCTTGTGTATATCTGCATTTTCTCCGGAAAATAGCCTTTGTCTGCATACTGCTCCGGCAAGTCATAGAACACGAATCCCTCAAGGTCATCACTCCCCCAGTCCTCGGACATGGTGTCAAATACCTTGTATTTGTCCTCGATGTTCTCTGCTGTCTGTGTCATCGTCTCCGGATTCTGCATCACTTCCGCTTGTATCTCCTCCGGCTCTTTCTCCTGCTGCTCCGGTTCTTTGACATTGAACAATATCACGCAAAATCCCGTCAGTAATACCACAATCAATGTGATGTGAAACGCATTATACAAACCTGCTCTTTTCAATGCCCGTCTTATCCGTCTTATCCGTCTTTTCACCTGTCGACCTCCTTTTCCGCATTCGTGCATGTATGTAAAACATGCAATTAAAATCGTTGTAGTACACTTTTGCATTCGTGAAATCCATGTCCGGATACCACTTTTTCAGCATCTCCGGAATGGAATCCCTGTCCTTGACCATCTTGTCAACGAATGAGCCTATTTTTTTATAACTGCCTCCTGCTGCCGGACGTTTGGAATGAACGACCTTGATTCGTGGGTCTCTCAATCCCTGTGAACTGTTCCATCTCTTTTCTGACGGAACACGGTTCTTTTCTTCAACGATATAGTTCGCCATGCCGGACAAACCGTTTTCGTCTGTCTGCAACCTGCGAACCTCATTTCTGCTTGACTGTTTCCAACAGGATTCAACCGTCTCCATGTCTAACGCCCCATCCATGACAATGTGATGATGCCATCTGATTTTCGCATCCGGATTGTATGCGGTCACATAGACATATTTTGCATTCGGGAGACCTCTCTTTTTCCTCTGATAGTTGATGCGTCGGATGTACTTTTGCACATTCTTGATTGCTGCATCCACATCCCCGTCCGGTGGGAGATGCTCGTCATCATAGGTCAATGTCATCCAAATATCACGGTCGCTGAAATTCTCATTGATTAGCCTCTCAACATATTTCCGTGCATTCTTATCATTCAGATTCTTTTGAGCCTTGTTGTTGTCTTTCTTGATTGTCCTCCCCTCCGGAGGTACTTCATCCATGCTCCGGAACTGCGGATATATCTCAATTTCAAACTGGTCTCCTGCTGTTATCTCTTTCAGTGCATATATAACTTTCTTTCGATGTTGGAACAGGTTCTCAATGAACCACTCATGCATATCCTCCATCGCTTTGTTATATGCTGCCTCATAGTCATACGGGATATATTGCATCCCTCTTTTTCTTGCCATCTGACACATGCCTCCTGTTATGTTTTCGTAGACTTGTTATTATCTATTACAAGGACGATAAAAGTTCCGAAAACCCTTGATTTTATAGACCTTTTCGGTCTCTTTTCAAGTTGCTTTTTTGTGTCAGATTTGCTATAATATTTCTATCAGTTAGCGACTGACACAATCAGTCGATACAAGGACGACCACTGCAATGGTTGTCCTTTTTCTTTGCTCTCATGCTCCTGCTATGTACTGCCCCGCCGTTATGACGGGGCGTTTTCATTAAACGGCTGCAACCGCCTCTTTCTGTTCCCATCTGCGACGCTCCTCTGCTTTTCCCGCTGCCTTACCCTCGGCATACGCAGACATCACCATAATGGTCATTGACTTTCCCTCAAGGTCGTCGATGTTCATGAATTTTTCTGCCATGCTCTCAATCACTGCCTTTTTCTCATTTCTCGTCATTTTTCAACACCTCCTCGGATTCGCTCAATCTCTTTTTCTATGTTCTTTCCGGAATAATCTGCAAGCAGTTTTTCCGAAATGTGATACGTCCAAATTGAGGACATCTGCACCGCCGTTCCTATCGGGAGTTTTCCCTGCTGCATTGCTACCCTCACGAATTGCGGTGACACATTGAGGATTGCTGCTGCCTCTGTCGGCAATATTCGTCCTATATTCATCCTGTTTCCTCCTGTTGGTGGTTCTCTCGGTCTTTTCATCCCGTCCACCTCTTTTCCGGCAATGTACACCGTGTTGATGCTTTTCACATTAAAAATCATCGAAAACCTGTTGACCATCCACGCACTTTGTAGCAGGTGCGACCGCTGCCATGTTTCCCACGGTATCGCTGCACGATGCCTTTCGGCTTGCCATCGTCAGAGTGTCGGTTGCCGTCCGGACACTGACGGGGCGACTGCTGCCCCGTTTCGGCTTTAATAAAATGAATCCCTCTGCATTTCGTCGTCAACTTCTTTTGGTATCGGGATAGGCTCGAAATCATCGTTTTTCCCGTTCCAATAATCAAATAACTCTTTTATGTACTGGTTCAATGTCTCTGCATTGCTCATTTCTGTTCCTCCTGCTTATATGAAAATGAATAATTTTTCATCATTGAAATTGAGAACTCTTTTCACCTCTGACATTTTGATTCTGTATGCCTCATTCTGCATCGTTTCGCACGGATGCAAGAATTTTTCAATATTCCCGGAAAAAGCCACCGAATCCTCGTCGTCCTCAATGATTGTCAGTTCCTCAATGTCGAATTTGCTCATATATCCTTTTATTACATTCAACACTTTTTTCTGTTTTTCCATTTCTGTTCCTCCTGTTCGTTTCGTTTGAATACATTGTAATTCCGTTTGAATACTTTGTCAACTCTTTTTTGTTGCGTTTGAAAACTTTTTTATTGATTTTTGTCTTTTTCGGTGGTATGCTTTAGAAAACAGAGGAGGTGATTCCAAATGACGCAAGGCGAACGAATCAGAGAATTGCGAAAAACTTTGAAAATGACGATGGAGCAGTTTGGTGAAAAAATAGGTGTGACAAAATCCACTATTTCTAATATTGAGAACGGAAACCGGAACGCCACCGAACACATGGTCAAATCTATCTGCCGTGAATTTAATGTTGATTATATATGGTTGACCACTGGTGACGGTGAGATGTTTGTTGATACTGACGACGATTTCATCGAGAGAATCGACCGCATCATGATAGGTGAGGACGATGCCCGCAAGAATTTGTTCAAGGCATTACTTGAGGCAAGTGACGAGGACATCGCAGCTTTTCAAAGAATCATAGATTTATTTGCATCAAAAAAAGACTGACAGTCTTTCAACTGCCAGTCTCATGGGTGTAGAGATACAACACGAATTTGTATATCCTCTTGAGGATGCGTTCGCTGTGTATCTTTCCGACTATTTCGACAATAGCCTCTTTGTAATTCAAGGGAGACACCACCCCCTTTCCGAATTGCATTGTATCATATATTTCCATGATTGTGGAAATATCGAGGTTGATTTCCATAATCATGGAAATCGTTCCTCCTGCTGCCGGAATCCCGCTGCATTATGGTACAATTATTTGTATTCGGATTCAAACAGGTCGGTGATGTTCACGCCTAATGCAATCGCTATCATTTCAAGTTGAAACAATGTCGGTGACACCTTACCATTTTCGATGTTGTTTATCGTAGATTTTCCGATTCCGGATTTCTTCGATAACTCCATCAATGTGAACCCTTTTGAGGTTCTCACTTCCCACACAAGGATTTTCATTCTGCTCACCTCCTCTCTTGAGGAAAGTTTACAGAATGTTGATTTTATAAAGAAACGGAGGTGTGTTCATGAAATACGGTGTCAGAAAGCCAAACATCAAGAAAAGCATCAAGGCAAGAACAACAGGAAAAGTCAAACGGCAGGTCAAAAAAGCGGTCAATCCCCTTTATGGTAAAAAGGGAATGGGAATCGTCAACGACCCGAAAAAGGCAGCATACAACGCAGTGTATAACAGAACTACCGTCGGCGTGTCCGACATTGCAAAAGGATTGACGGCTGCAAACGGAAATCCTGCTGCATCCAGTTCAACAAATGCACCGCAGAAAAAGGAATACTCTGCAAATACATACAGTGTTTGTGGAATCCTCATGATTGTTCTCGGTGCTGTCCTTGCACTTTTAGGATTGATTCTATTGCTTGCTGTTCCGGTTGCCGGAATAATTGCTGTTGTGGTCGGTGTCGCATGTGTTGTCATCGGTCGCAAGTATAGAAAAGTCGCAAAAGAACGCCGTGCAAATGAATAATGCACAATAAAAAAAGACGACCCACACTGCAATGTGAATCGCCTTTGTGAAACCTCCGTCTCATGCTCCTGCAAAAAGCACCGACAGAATGTTCCTGCAAACACCATTCTATCATAAAACCGTGCTTTTTGCATTGGTTTTATTTTTTATACTCTTTTTTAGGATGGTGATTTTATGAAACTACCGAACGGATTCGGAACGGTTTACAAATTATCGGGAAATCGCCGGAATCCTTATGTCGCCAAAAAGACAAAAGGATGGGAAAACGACCCGAAAACAGGTAAATCAAAACAATTATATACGGTCGTCGGATATTACCCGACCCGCAAAGAGGCATTGACCGCACTTGCGGAGTTCAATGCAAATCCTTATGATGTGAATGCTGCAAAGGTTACATTCGAGGATGTATATGAGCGATGGTCTGATGAACATTTTCCGACTGTCAGTGATTCCAACGTCAAAGGCTACCGTGCAGCATGGGCGTTATGTGATAAACTTGCACGGATGCGTTTTGTTGATGTAAAACTCGACCACCTGCAAATGGTCGTTGATGAATCCGGCAAAAATTATCCTACACTCCGGAAATTAAAAATATTATTCGGTCTGATGTACAAATACGCTGTGATTCATGAGATTATTCCAAAAGAACGAAACCTTGTCGAATACCTCGACATTAAAAAGGCGGGCAATCCCAACGCATACAACCGTGAACCGTTCTCAAAAACAGAGGTTGCGAAATTATGGGATGTCAAGGATTCAAATATATATTATACTGTCATCCTCATGTTGATATATACCGGATGCAGAATCGGCGAACTCCTCGACCTCAAGAAAGAAAATGTGAACCTTGAGGAAAGATATTTCAAGATTGTCGCCTCGAAAACTGCTGCCGGAATCCGTACTGCTCCAATCTCCGAAAAGGTTTATCCGTTCTTTGAATACTGGTACAACCTCAATGATTGCGAATATCTCCTCTCTACTCCGGAGGGCGAACATTTCAAATACCGGAATTATTATGATTCGTACTGGTCGCCACTTATTGAGACCCTCGGAATGAAACACCGCCCTCACGATACCCGTCACACATGCATTTCCATGTTGACGGTTGCCGGAGTGTCAGACAAGGTCATCAAGAAAATTGTCGGTCATAAAGGGCAGGGTGTGACAGAGGTCGTATATACACATTTTGAAATCGAGGAACTGATTGACGCTATCAACAAAATATAGAGGTGTGCCATGAATAGAACTGAATACAAAAACAATTTCGGGCGTGAGCATTACGAACGAATCAATCTCGTTGTACCTAAAGGCATGAAAGACATCATCAAGGCTCTTGCATCCAGTAAAGGGATGTCGGTCAATGCGTACATGCAAGACCTTGTCAGAAAAGACCAATGCGGTTTATTTGATACGATGCAGATTGCAGAAAAGAACAGAGAAATGATTTCCGGAATCACCGGAAACATGCACGACGGATATGACATCATTTTCAAGGACGGTCATTCCTGCCATTGCCGGACGAAAAAGGATGTCCGGTCACGTATCATTGAATACTGCAACGAAAAGGGCGATTGATTCGTCCTTTTTTTATTGCAAAATGTGTCTTACATAAGACTTTCAATGTCTTACACAAGACAAGGTTTCCCGTGTTAGTTACCTGTTAGTTATTTGTTAGTTACCGTTGAAATTTCGTGTGTTTTTGTGGTGTCTGATAGATTTATCGGAATATAAAGAAATCCCCGAAAACTCGATGTTTTCGGGGAAATTTGCTCTTTTGTGATATTCGATTGAATTATCTCTTTGAGAACTGAGGAGCGCGACGAGCTGCTTTGAGACCGTATTTCTTACGCTCTTTCATACGTGGATCACGTGTTAAGAATCCAGCAGACTTAAGAACCGGTCTGTACTCTGAATCTACCTGAAGGAGTGCACGAGCGATTCCGTGACGGATTGCTCCGGCCTGTCCTGTGTATCCACCACCACGAACGTTAACTAAAACGTCGAACTTGTCAACTGTCTCAGTTGCAACTAATGGCTGGCGAACAACTACCTTTAATGTCTCAAGACCAAGGTACTCATCGATATCTCTTTTATTGATTGTAATCTTTCCTGTTCCAGGTACTAAATATACTCTAGCAACAGATGATTTTCTTCTTCCTGTTCCGTAATACTTTGTAGTAGCCAATTTACTTTACCTCCTATTAAAACTCTAATGTCTCAGGCTTCTGAGCTGCATGTTTGTGATCTGGTCCAGCGTATACGAATAACTTTGTATACATCTGACGTCCAAGAGGTCCCTTTGGAAGCATTCCCTTTACAGCGTACTCGATAACGCGCTCTGGGTGCTTGTTCATCATCTCTCTTAATGTTGTCTCTTTCATACCACCGATATAATCTGAGTGATGATAGTAAATCTTCTGGTCTAATTTCTTACCAGTAACCTTAACCTTGTCAGCATTGACAACGATTACATAATCACCTGTGTCAATGTGTGGTGTAAAGATTGCTTTATTCTTTCCTCTTAATACTTTAGCAACTTCTGATGCTAAACGTCCTAATGTCTTACCTTCAGCGTCTACTACGTACCATTTTCTGTCGATTGTAGCAGGACTAGCCATAAATGTTTTCATCGGTTTTCCTCCTTAAATGATTCGATTACTTTTAATGCCGATGCCTCTTGAAATCGCGTATGTCCGGACGCCACTTCCTTTTTGACATCTTATAGTCCTCTGTTCCATCTCAGATGACTATCATTATCTATACTAAATGGTTGCCGGGGCTTTGGCTTCCATTTATCTACTTTTACAGACCTAGATATTATACTTGCGTAACCGACTGTTGTCAAGTGTTTTTCACCCTTATTTTCGGCTTTTTCTTGAAGCTATTTCTTTAAACTATTTCTTTAAGCTATTTCTTGAAACTTTTTCTTTAAGTTTTTTCTTTATGTTTATATTTTTTCTTTAAAACTGCATATATACAAAATCAGCCGGATTCACTCCCGGTCCGTAGTAACCGAATATTATTACTATAAAGATGCCAAGGTATATTATCGCCCAGCGAAGCGGCAGCTTTCTTGAAAGTATGAAATCGCGCATGTCGAGCTTTTTATTTTCCTCAACGAAGCTGATAAAGAACCACAGCAGAGTACATATTATAAGTAAAAGTATATCGTACTCGTCCAGTCCGCATGCTCCGAGATTTAAAATGATGTTGTTTATTCCAAGCTCGCTGATATGGAAATCCGTGACTGATTTAAAAAGCATGTGAAATGCAGTCGACGCATTTGCAGCTATGTCAAAATAGTAGCCTACCAGTATGAGCATAAAGGTCCAAATCACTGATACAATCGTTGCAAATATACCCTTTTCCCTGAGGCCGGTCAGCTTAAAAAAGCCGCCTGCCACCTTTTTGTTTACCGGAGCAAAAAGCTCTGCAAGCATGATTACAATGCCATTCCAGAGTCCGAAATACAGGTATTTCATATTGGCACCATGCCATACTCCGATGACGATAAATGTGATGACACTCGCGATGCAGCCCGGCAGCACCTTACTGATATGCGCACCAAATCTCGGCTTTAGCCATTTGCCAAAGTTCAGGAAACGCTTTGAGATTGAAAGCGGGTAGAAGATATAGTTTCTGCACCAGTCTCCAAGAGTCATATGCCAGCGGTGCCAGTACTCAGTGAGCGAGCGCGAAAAATACGGATGATTGAAGTTTGTTGACATCGTTATGCCAAACATCTCCGCAATACCACGCACTATATCGATTCCTCCCGAGAAATCCGCATATAGCTGCAGCGCATACACTACTGCCGCAAAAAATACATAGGTGCCCGAAAAATCCATTGGCTTATCCATTACAAAATTGATGATATTTACCGCGCGGTCTGCTATCACAAGCTTTTTCATGACTCCCCAGAGCACCAGAAGCGCACCCTTTTGCAGATTTTCAAGCCTGAGGGAATGTCCCTCGTAAAGCTGTCCCGCAAGTTTATCATATATCGCAATCGGTCCCTGTATTATCTGAGGGAAAAATGATACAAACAGCGCTACCTTAAGGAAATTCTTTTCAGGCTCGACAATTTCCCTGTATACATCCATCACATAGCCCATGGACTGGAAGGTGTAGAAGGATATGCCAAGTGGAAGCAAAAGTCCAAGCTCCCCCGCATATGGTATATATTTAAGGAATGCCAATATGCCGAAATTGCAAAGCAGCGCAAAAAGCATGACTGCCACTCTCTTTTTTCTGCCCTTTTCCTTGTATTCCTTTCTGGTCTGCCTGTCCCAGTCCTCCTTATGGCTTTTTACGATGGCATTCTGCTTCTTTAACAGCTTGTCAATCCATATTGTTGAGCCATAGGTGGTGCATATTGTGAAAATGATAAACAGCACATACCACTTACATATAATCACATAGTATGCCATGCTTCCCGCCAGAAGCACATACCAGCGGTATTTCTTCGGAAAGCAATAATATAGTACAAGCAATGCTATTACAAATATCGCATATTTTAATGAAATGAGTTCCATTTTATTTACTCCAAATCTATTTTCTAAAGTAATACTGCCAGACATACTTTAATTAACAGGCAGTATTTATTTTAAAGTCCATACAATATCATGCTATTTTTTAACCGGGGTATCTAACTCCTTTGCAGGCTTTGCATCGTTGTTCGTATCTGCTACCTTATTTGTCGCAAGGCTTGACGAAAAATTATAAGGCAGATAAACGGACATCTCAAAATAATGATTGCCCAGACTCAGATCCGTATCCTTTGCGCAGGCACTTATCACCTTGTCAGCGCGCCTTGCGCACTCGCCCCATGCACTCTGAATCTCCGGTGAGTGGTCTGCATTAAGCCTGTAATTATCAGACAGATATTTTCCCATATATGCAGTGAATTTGCGGCTTCCATTTATATTCAGGTGCTCTGAATTGTAGAAATCATCCCTCTCATTGATTCCGATAAATTCCTTATCGCCTTCAAAGCTCGCAAAGTCATAGCCATAAGACTCCACCAGCTCCTTCACGTCACAAAGCACCTGCGGATTCTTTATCTCCTTCTCATGAGGGAACCTCGCAAAAAGCACCTTTTCCACCCCCTGTGCTTTACAATACTCAAGCAGATCAGTCATATACGCTCTGCTCTTGTCGGTAAAATAGAGCTTTTTCTGCTTGCCTGATGGACAATCGGAATATTTTGCAATAGATGAAAATCCCTTCATGCATGATGTTTTTGCAAAATACATTCCAACTCTTGTGGCAAAGGTGTGTGCACATTTGTCAATATCCTTCCAATTGCTGTGATATAGCTTTAAAGGGTTTCTAAAGTTATCCTGCTCATCCTTTGGCACAATCTCTTTTATTGTATCAAGCCTGTTTTCCTCATTATGGATATTGTCTATCCAGCTATGCAGCTTTACCGTTCTGTCGTAATAGCTGTCATTTTGTAAAAAGCCATTCACTTCAAAAACCACAACCTTCGGATGCTGTCTGGTGAGAGCTTCTCTGAGCATAGATTTGTACAGACTGCCGGGCACCCCTGATACCCCAAGCGAGTATGATGTGTATCCATAATTCTTCCAGGCCTCGGTTGCGCTGTAATCAGCGTATACCTCGCTGGCTCCTATCATCATCACATCAATTGTGTTCTTCGGCTCCTTGTAAAAACCCTCTATAGTCGCAATATTGACAGCATCTGTCATCTTAAAAAATGTCGAGACAAACGAAAACAGCACAACAAATACCAAAGCAAACGCTCCTATACGGATTACCTTACGGTGTCTGCCTTTTCCTTCGTCTGTGCTGTTTATGGCTTTGTTTTTTATAATTTTCTCTTTTGCTTTTGTAAATCTCATAACCGTCTTCATCTCCAAGCTTCTTTTTACCGTACCGTGTATTAACAGTAACAACATTATAGCCTATTATTGAAGCTAAAAACGGATATTCCAAAAATCTTAATACAATATTAAAAATCTAAAGCGGTTACTCATACTTAAGTCCTATCATTGTAAGCCCATGTGCCGGGGCTGTAGGACCTGCTGCTGCCCTGTCTGTTGCGGCTATTATGCCTTTCATCGCATCGGCCGGCATATCGCTTCCACCTATCTTCACAAGAGTTCCTGCGATTATGCGCACCATATTGTATAAAAAGCCGTTTCCTGTCACACGTATTGTGATGATGTCACCGGCCTTTGACACCGTACAGTCATATATCGTGCGAACTGTGGTCTGTGCCTGCGAGTTTGCCGAGCAGAAGCTTGCAAAATCATGCTCTCCTATGAGATATTTTGCAGCCTCACTCATCTTTTCTGTATCAAGCGGATAATGATAGAAATATGTGTCAAGCCTGCGTGTCGGATTTCTGAACCTCGCATTTAATATGCGGTATTCATAGGTTTTACGGCTCTTTGAGAAGCGTGGATGAAAATCATCGCTTACCTCACATGAATCGACCACCACTATATCCTCCGGCAGCTTCTGGTTCAGTGCATACGATATCTTTTCCGCCGGCATGCGGGTATTGGTGTCAAACATACACACATTTCCAAGTGAATGCACTCCTGCATCGGTGCGGCTTGCTCCTGTCACCTTTATATCCTCCTTTAACAGGCGGCTCAGGTGCTCGTTTAATACCTGCTCAATTGTTATGCCGTTTGGCTGTATCTGCCAGCCGCAGTAATTTGTGCCATCGTAGGCTACAATCATTTTTACACGCATATGTCTCTCCTGTTTTGCCTGCACTATCTATTTCACTATCTGAAAATAAGATTGCCCAGATTCACCGGCAGAAGGATTCTAAGCACTATCACAACCGCTAAAAAAGCAAATATGAAAAGATATGCTATTTTATCGTCCTTTTCATATACGAGCGGCTTCATCTTTGTCCTGCCCTCTCCACCATTGTAGCATCTGGCTTCCATGGCCATTGCGAGGTCATCCGCACGCCTGAAGGCCGATACGAAAAGCGGTACTAAAAGAGGCACCATGCTCTTTGCTCTTTTTATGATATTTCCATGCTCAAAATCAGCTCCTCTTGCCATCTGTGCTTTCATTATTTTGTCCGTCTCCTCAATAAGGATTGGAATAAAACGAAGCGCTATCGACATCATCATGGCTATCGCATGCACCGGAACATGTATTTTGTTTAAAAAGCCCAGTGATTTCTCAAGACCGTCCGTGAGCTGGTTTGGTGTGGTGGTGAGTGTCATGAGCGAGGTTCCTATAATGAGCAGCACAAGTCGTATCATCATGGTTGCTGCATTTATCAGTCCGGTATCAGAAATGTGCAGTATACCGTACTCCCAGATTGTGTATTCTCCCTGTGTGAAAAACACGCTGAAGCATGCTGTAAAAAGCAGCAGTATTATAATGGATTTAAGTCCCTTTACCATGAACTTAAAGGGCACCTTCGAAATTTTTATAACTGCGGCAAGCGCGGCAACTATAAACAGCACACCGGCTATTCCCTTGTAGGAAAACAGCGCGATAATATATATAAGTGTTGCGAAAAGCTTTACTCTTGGGTCCAGTTTATGTATTGGCGACTGCGCCGGATAATACTGGCCTATGGTAATATCACGAATCATTTTTGTATTCCTTCCTCATAATTTGTATCAAAATGTCAGCATTGGTGAGCTATTTAAAGGCTTTTAGTATTGAGTTCCTCGCCTCCGCAACTGTCGTCGCCGAAAGGTCAACCGGTATGCCCTTTTCCACCAGATCATGCATCAGATATGTGACCTGCGGTGCTGCAAGTCCGACTGCCTCGAGCTCCTTGTAGTGTGAGAATACCTCCTTCGGCACTCCGTCAAACATCACCTCTCCTGAATTCATAACAATGATGCGGTCCACATACTCCGCAACATCCTCCATGCTGTGTGATACGAGTATGATTGTAATACCCAGATCTTTTTTCATCTGTAAAAGCAGTCCCAGTATCTCATCTCTGCCCGCAGGATCCAGTCCCGCTGTCGGCTCATCGAGTATAAGTACGTCAGGGTGCATTGCAAGTACTCCAGCTATGGCTACACGCCTTTTTTGTCCTCCGGACAAATCAAACGGCGGCTGATAGTAGAGATCCTCCGGAAAATGTACATTCTGCAGTGCCTCATAGGCTCTTAGCTCCACTGTTTTCCTATCGAGCCCCTGATTTTTCGGTCCAAAGCATACATCCTCAAAGTTGGTTGTCTCAAAAAGCTGATGCTCCGGATACTGGAACACCATCCCCACCTTGTGACGCAGCTTGCTTAAATCATAATCATTGTCATATATATCCTGTCCATTGTAGTATATATGACCGCTTGTCGCCTTCAAAAGGCCGTTCATATGCTGGATAAGTGTGGATTTTCCCGAACCGGTGTGACCGATTATTCCGATAAACTCTCCATCATTTATCTCAAGGCTTACATCCTTAAGTGCCTGCACCTTATAGGCTGAGTCAGCACTGTAGCAATAGTTTATGTGATCTAGAATTATTGACATATTTTCTCCCGCCTATCTGTTTTTCAGCGCAACAAGCGCATTTACAAGTTCTTCTCTCGTCAGGATTCCATCAGGGATATCAAGCCCTGACTTTTTGAGCTCATCGGCTACCAGTGTCACCTGCGGCACATCAAGCCTGTGCTCCTTCAGCTCGTCCACCCTTGAAAAAATCTCACGCGGTGTGCCGTCCATGACCACCTTGCCCTTTTCCATGACATAGACATGGTCTGCACCGACCACCTCCTCCATGTAATGGGTGATGAGAATGATGGTCACGCCCTTTTTCTTATTGAGCTCATGGGCTGTGGCTATGACCTCCTTGCGGCCGTTTGGGTCAAGCATGGCTGTAGGCTCGTCAAATACTATGCATTTTGGCTCCATTGCCACAACTCCCGCGATTGCCACACGCTGCTTCTGTCCTCCGGAGAGCTTGTTCGGTGAATGTGTGCGGTACTTTGTCATACCGACAGCCCTTAGCGCATAGTCCACGCGCTGCCAGATTTCATCTGTCGGCACACCGATATTCTCAGGTCCAAAGCCCACATCCTCCTCCACGACATTGGCGATAATCTGATTGTCGGGATTCTGGAAAACCATACCTGCACTTTTCCTGACAGGTATGACATTCTCTTCCTTTGACACATCCATGCCATCCACCCATATGGTGCCGTCGCTCGGCGCAAGAAGTGCATTGATATGCTTTGCAAGAGTTGATTTTCCTGAACCATTATGACCGAGGATTGCAATAAACTGTCCCTCTTTTATGTCGAGGTTTACGTTGTCGAGTGCTGTAGTGATTGACTCTACATTGCCTTCCTCGTCTCTTCGTATAAATTCATGTACTAATTTGCTTGTTTTAATTATGCCCATTTCTTTTTCCTAAAAATCTACCGTATTTACAATTATCATAGCTGTTAAAGCCCAAATAGCTGCCAAAAATATGCGCTTTGCCGCTTGATTTAGTCATCCCAGCTCAGGTGATGAAGCTCTCCCTCAAGCTTCATATGATCAAAATTATTCTGTCTCAATGCCTCGTAGAGCACGATAGCTACTGAATTTGACAGATTAAGTGACCTTGTCTCACCTATCATCGGTATCCTGATGCACTCATCCGGATGCTCCTTTAGTATCTCCTCCGGAATGCCTGCGCTTTCCTTGCCAAACATAATATAGCAGTCGGGCTCAAAATGAGCATCAGAGTACACATGTCTGCCCTTTGTTGTCGCATAATATATCTTTGCGCCCGGATTTCTCTCAAGGAAATCCTCCCAGTCCACATATGTGGTGACGTCGAGGTCCTTCCAGTAATCCATTCCGGCTCTCTTTAGTGCCTTCTCTGAAAGTGAGAATCCAAGCGGCTCTATAAGATGAAGCCTCGTGCCTGTTGCGACGCAGGTTCTTCCGATATTTCCTGTATTTGCCGGAATTTCCGGCTCATGTAACACTATGTTCAGCTTTGCCATTTTGTCTCCTGTCAATTTAAACTATTTATTATTCATCCCGGCGCGAAGCTCTGTTACAAACTCCTCAATGCGGCCGAGCGCCTCCTTTAAATCATCAAGCGAATATGCATATGATATACGTAAAAAGCCCTCGCCGCACTCTCCGAATGCAGTTCCCGGAACCACGGCAATCTTCTTGCTGTTTAGAAGCTTTGTGGCAAACTCATCGGATGTCATGCCAAACTCCTTGATGCTTGGGAACGCATAAAAGGCTCCGAAAGGCTCAAAGCACTTAAGCCCCATCTCCTTAAAGCGGTGAAGCACATAGCGTCTGCGGCCGTTGTATTCCTCCCTCATCTGTGCAACATCCTCATCGCCGTTTTTCATAGCTTCGACAGCCGCATACTGGCTCGTGGTCGGCGCACACATGATTGCAAACTGATGAATCTTTAACATCTGCTTTAAAATGGTCTCAGGTGCACATGCATATCCAAGTCTCCAGCCGGTCATGGCATAAGCCTTGGAAAAACCGTTTATAAGCACTGTTCGCTCCTTCATTCCCGGAAACGATGCTATAGATACATGCTTATCCACGTATGTAAGCTCCGAATAAATCTCGTCACTTATCACAAACAGATCATGCTCCTTAACCACCTGAACGATTGCTTCAAGGTCTGCTTTTTCCATGATAGCGCCTGTAGGATTATTAGGGAAAGGCATGATAAGTATCTTTGTCTTTGGAGTGATAACAGCCTCAAGTTCCTCGGCTGTAAGCCTGAAATCATTTTCCTCCTTGAGCTCCACAATCACAGGTGTGCCACCTGCCAAAACAGTACATGGCACATATGAAACATAGCTTGGCTGTGGGATAATCACTTCATCTCCAGGATCGAGCATGGCGCGCAGTGCAATATCTATAGCCTCGCTGCCACCGACAGTTACCATGATTTCTTTGTTGTAATCATATGTCATGCCGTATCTTCTATCGAGATATTTTGCAATCTCAATCTTTAACTCCTTGAGTCCGGCATTTGAGGTGTAGAAGGTGCGTCCCTTTTCAAGGGAATATATGCCCTCATCCCTGATATGCCACGGTGTGTCAAAATCAGGCTCACCTACTCCGAGCGATATCGCATCCTTCATCTCGCTCACTATATCAAAAAACTTACGGATGCCCGATGGCTGGATAGTCTTTATGGTACTGGATAAAGGGTCTCTCATTATGACATAATTCCCCTTTCATCGGATTTGACAGGTGCCGCCATGATAGTTCCATGGTCCTTGTATTTCTTCAGAATAAAGTTTGTCTTTGTCGAAAGCACCTGATCCAGTGTAGAAAGCTTATCTGTCACAAACTGTGATACCTCGCGCAGAGTCTTGCCCTCGAGTGTGACCATGAGGTCGAAGCCGCCTGAGATAAGGTATACAGACTTCACCTCTGGATAGTTGTATATACGCTCGGCAATCTTGTCGAAGCCCATGCCGCGCTGTGGTGTCACTCTGACCTCTATCATGGCTGTGACCTTCTCAAGGCCTGCCTTGTCCCAGTCAATCAGTGTGTGATATCCGCAGATGACATTCTCCTGCTCCATAGCAGCAATCTCGTTTGCCACACTTGCCTCATCCACACCAAGCATGATTGCAAGCTCCTTCAGGTTTATCCTGCTGTTTTTCTCTATAAATGTTAATATCTTTTCTCTCATGATATATAATCTCCTGATTCAAATATATTAGTTGAAAACCTTGTATATCTCGTCAGTCTGGGCAGTCTCCAAAAATCGTCTCTCCTCGCCGGAAATCAGCACTCTGTCGTTTGAATCGGTTGTGGCACCGACTATAACAGCATTTTGTCCTGTTTTCTCAAGCTCTCTGACCACGCGGGTACCATCTGCAGCTATGATTATCAGACTTCCTCCTGACAAAAGCTTATATGGGTTTATGTCAAAAAATTCACTTATTTCAATCGTATCCTGCCTGATAGGGAGCTTCTTTAAATCGATGTCAAGACCAATTCCCGAAGCCTCTGCCATATCCCAGAGTGCTCCAAAGATGCCTCCCTGCGAAGCGTCATGGATTGCCGCCACACCGGCGCCAATCGCGGATGCAGCCTCCATTGCGGTGGAAATATGGTCTATATATGCTGCTGATTTATCTATAAATGCCTTGGAAAATCTCGTTTCAAGCTCGGCTCTTTTCTCATTTGCAAGAATTGCGGTGCCCTCAAGCCCCACATAGCCTGTCACTATTACGTCCATGCCCGGTGCTGCTGCCGATGATGGTGTAAGCGCCTGCTCATAGGCCTCACCTATTGCTGTAACTGTCACCACGATATTCTTCACCGCACGGCTCACCTGTGTATGCCCACCAAGCACCACGATGCCTGCTTCCTCACATACAGCATCAATCGCTCTCACCGTCTCGCGAAGCACGGCTTCGTTTTCTGTGGTAGGTACAAGCAGTGCCAGCTCTATCCCAACAGGGCCTGCCCCCATGGCATAAATATTGTTCAATGCATCATAAACTGCGCAGTTAGCACGCACATGCTTATCCGATACATCAAGCATGAACGTCTGGGTAGCAGTAACTAACTTAGTTTGGCCGCCTGCCTGCATGGAAATCACCGCACAGTCCTCACCTACTGCCGGTTTAAAAAGTATTCTGTCGCTTGTGGTATGAAGTTGTTTTAAGACAGAGCGCTTTAAAACCGACTCTGATATTTTACCGTTTTTCATGTGTTTTCCTGTTCCTAATAATAATATGTTTTGTATACTGTTACAGCCCGGTGCATTGATTGCAAATAACTACATCAGAAACAACTACCTGCGGGCATTTACTGCGTCTGTCCTGCCGGCTGCTGTGTCTGGGTGCCCTGTGCCTGCCCTGCTGCATTCTGGTCTGTCGTCTGCGTCTGGGTGCCCTGTGCCTGCCCTGCTGCATTCGGATCTGTAGTCTGGGTCTGCGCACCCTGTGTCTGCCCTGCCGCATTCGGATCCTGTGTCTGAGTCTGTGCTGCCTGTGCCTGAGCCGCTGCTGCCGCGGACGCAGCAATAGATTTAACCGAGCCCTCATCATTAGCCGCTGCTGCCGCCTGAAGCTGCGCAACAACCTCCGCTGATGCTCCTGCCGTACCAACCGTCACGATTTTCGGTGATGACTTGTACTTGCTGTTGTTGAATACCTCATCACTCTGCACTGTTCCATCAACTGTGACCGTCTTCCATAGCCTTGCGGTCACTCCCTTGTGCGCAGACTGCTCGGTGTTGAAATAACCGACCGGCTGACCTGCATCAAACTTAAACTGCGTGACCGGATCCTCCTCGGAAATCGTCTCACTCCTGAAGGAAATTTCCCTGTTTGCCGGTCTCGTCTCCACTCCGTACACATTGAATGTGATGACTCCACCACTGCAATAGCCCTCTATATACACCGGATTGTCCAGATTATTTTTAAACTTAAGATCCTTGTAGGTTCCTGCGATTGCCGCATCGTCAGATGGCTTTACATAGCTTACTATCATGGAATGGTTGTAGCGCTGCACTATGTCAAGCTCAGCCCTTATAACCGCATTGTAGAGAGTGGTCGCAACCTGACACACACCTCCACCTACCGAGTCAACTACCTGACCGTTCTCATATGCGCCTGCTATCTGATAGCCGTTGTCAGTTGTGATAGGGCTGATAGCCTCGTAAACCGAGAACTGCTCACCCGGATATATGACACTGCCGTTTATCAGGCTGCACGCGTTCTTTACATTGGTTGCACGCCCTGCTGCCGAGCTGCTGAAATCGGTAGAAAAGCCTCCCAGATTATCCTTAATCTTTGAGAGCTCTTCCTTTGACCCCCTCGGCTGAACCGTATTTGTGACCAGCTCTATCTCATTCGCCGAGCCATCCCAGCTATTCTGCAAAAAGTCATTTATGGCATAGACTGATTTTACCACATCGACCTCTTTGCCTTCCTGTCCCGGAACAAAATCGAAGCTGTCGCCGTTTCTCTGCAGCGAATTGTCAACTGCCTTTATATTGAGCTCGTCGCTCTTATCATAAATCATCTTTGCGGTCTTTTGTTTATCAACCGACAGATACATATTGACGGCAACATTGCCCTTTTTGAGCTCCTCTGACTCCACAAATCTGTCAATCAGGCTACCCTCATGGCACACTGAAAGAGCCTCGTCCGCCGCTGCATCAGTGTCCGCCGAAACAGACATTTCCTGTGCTGTTGTATCAAATGAACTATTTGCACCCTTTAATGAAAAGGATGTATCCTTTATGCTGTCAACATAGGCATCAACTGCTTTTTTTGCTTCTTCCTTTGTCATACCGCCTACATCCACACTGCCAATGCACACACCCTCTGTAATTGTCTGTACCTTTGCCTTCTTTGTGCCTGACGAACCGCTTGCATATGCACTTACCATGCCTGATGCTGCCACAAGCACAAATGCCATTGTACCCAGTAATAATGCTTTTTTATTAATCTTCATTTCCGATTCCTTTTCCTGAGGCTGTTAAAAGCGCCCCTGTCATCCGCTTAACTGAACTGCATTTTATATCATATTATCATATTTTTTCCATATTTCAAGAAAAGCTATACAAGACTTGACACAAATGTTGTCACAAGCATCGCTGCTATAACCACTATTATCACTATAGCAACCACCTTCTGATTTCTTTTTTTATTAAAATCGTACATACTATTCACCTCTGTTCAAAAATGAGTTATACTATTTTCATATATGAGAAAGGATTTTCCAACATATGATTCCAATTTGTCTAATTTTATTCATTTTATTTATTGCAGTGATTACTTTTGCCATAAAGAGGGCTGATTCTGCCCAGGCAAAGGTCACCGAGGAGTTCTGGGAAAAGGAGCGCAAGGCCAACTCAACCCTCCGCGGAGATACCACTGACCTGTGTTATATTACCATACCGGAAAAGTTTTTTCCATTAAATAATGATAAAATAAATGATTTAAGGGATAAAACCCTTGTCAATCTCACCGGAATGACAAACACTGATTTAAAGCTTAAATATGGCATTCTCAATTTTAAAAAGCTGTCTGAATATGATGATAACTTCACGAAATTTGTTTCAATGCTGCCGGACTATTACAATAGGCTTAAGGAAGCAGGCTATGAATCGCTAGGCAATGAACTGCTTGATTTTGCAGTGGAGCAGGGTGCCGATTCAAAGAACGTATACAGTCTGTTAGCCAACGCCTTCATCAGCATGTCAAAAGCTGACCGACTTGCGGAGCTTATCGAGAAAGCAAAGCAGCTCAATTCTCTTTCAAGGGATGGAATCGTTTCTATGCTTGAGAGCCTACAGGCTGATGTCGCCTCGGCCGGTAATTAAATTACGTTATAGCTTATTGTATTATAACTTATTGTATTGAAAGTTATTCCGAGCCATCCACACACCTATTAATGTACTTACTGCGATATTCATCGTACAGCCTTGAGGCCTGACTTCTGGTCAGGTTGTCCCACGATATGACATCTGCTATCCCATACTCAGCCATCAGCTCCTTTAGCTGTCTGACCTGATGTGCCGTGGCAGGTGTCTGTTTTTTTGCCTTGTATACAAGTGGCTTTGACTCCACCGGCTCACCCTTTTCATCCATCAATGCAAGCAGCTTTTCAAATATCTGCTTTGTCTCTATCGCATCATCGAGCGCCCTGTGAGCTTTTTCCCTGCTCACACCAAAATACTCGCACAAATCCTCCAGCTTCTTCGACTGCTCAGCAGGCAGACATTTTCTGGCTATTTTCAGCGTATCATATGCATTCAGCGAGAGGGTTCTCTTGTGATTTACCGCCCACTGCTTTAAAAAGCTGTAATCAAAGGTCACATTCTGCCCGAGTATAATATCATCCCCGATAAAATTAAGCAGGTTATCCACAGCCTCATCCATATCTGCCGCATTTTCCACATCACTGTCGGTGATTCCCGTTAATTCCTGCACACGCTGTGGAATATGCTGCTTCGGATTTACCAGTGTGGATACCGTATCCACTATCTCGCCGCCCCTCACACGTGCTGCACCTATCTCTATTATCTTGTCATTTTTAGCTGAAAGACCTGTCATTTCCAAGTCAATCACCGTGTAATTTTTTATATTATCTATGTTGCCCATTTTTCTTAGTCCGTAAACCTTCCCGGCTTTTACCACTATAGTCATTTCACGTTACTGTTATTTTATATACTCCGCTATAGCCATATCGCGTTACTGTTATTCTATATACTCCACCAGCGCCTGGTGGTCAAGCGGGTCTCTCATGTCGTAGTGGAAAAGCGCCCACACCGGCTCCTTATGATACTTTGGCAGCTCATCCAGCTTGCGCGTGTGCTTGTCAGGAAAAATATAGTGGAACGGCTCCACATGCGACAGCTTTCCATTTTTACAGTATGCATGTGTCATATGCTTGAAGCTTCCTATATCTGTGGCCCACACCGGGCGGCTCTTGCAGTTCTCACGATAGTACAAATCAAAGATGAGTGACTCCTGAATCATGCTGTAAATCTGCGCATTTTCATCAAAATCGGTATTATCTCTATCTATGGTATTTTCGTCAAAATCAGTATTATCTCTATCTCCGTGATTTTCGGATAATACCACAGAAGTCATAGCATCGCTGTCACAGACATGCAGGTGTAAAGCCAGAAATTCAAGCAGTATCTCACACCTTCTGATACGCGAATGGCTCATTCCAAAATAGCCGTTTGCCTCATAAAAATCTCCAAGCTCCTGAAAAAACTCAAACGCACTGTCAAAGATACACTCCATGAGCTTCATCGTAATCTCAAACTGTCCGCTGTTGTAATACACCTCAAGCATATCCTCGACGCGCTTAATCTTTATCACATCATCAAACGAAAGCCACTTCGTGGACATAACCTCATACGGTGGCTTGTCATGGTACACAATACCATATTCCGCGGCATGCTCAAACATGTACGAGCCCTTGAGTACCTTTAAGAATCCAAGCTGCAGCTGGTTTGGCTTAAGCTCATAAATCTCATCAAAGGAACGCCCAAAGCTGTCATAGTCCTCGTATGGCAGCCCTGCAATCAGATCCAGATGCTCATGGATATTGTTGCCGCTTTGAATGAGCTTCACAACCTCCTTAAGCCTCTCAAGCTTCATAGTCCTGTGAATCTCCTTAATCGTGACCTCATTGGTGGACTGCACACCGATTTCAAGCTGTATAAGCCCCGGCCTCATATCAGAAATCAGCTCAAGCTCCTCCTGATTCAGCAGATCCGCCGATATCTCAAAGTGAAAGTTTGTCACACCATTGTCATTCGCCTTTATAAAGCGCCACAGCTCCATGGCATGAGCATGATTGCAGTTGAAGGTTCTGTCCACAAACTTAATCTGTGGCACCTTCTGGTCTATAAAAAACTTAAGCTCTCTTTTGACAATCTCGGTATCCCTAAAACGCAGTGTCTTATCCACCGATGACAGACAGTAGCTGCACGAAAACGGGCATCCCCTGCTGCTCTCGTAGTAGATGATGCGGTTTGAAAAATCATCGAGAGTATCATAGCAGAATGGGATTTCACTCATGTTTTTGATTGGGCGTGGACTTGTGAATACTATTTCACCGACTTTATTGCCTCCTATGTTGTTCACACTTGTACTATTACCTGTGCTGTTTTTTCTGAAGGCAATGCCTGCAATATCACTCAGCTTTCTTTTATGCGCATAGTAACCGCACAGCTCTCTAAAGGTATCCTCTCCCTCGCCTATCATCACACCGTCTATGTATGGATTTTCCCGCAGAAATGCCTCCACCTCGTAAGACACCTCAGGGCCTCCAACCCATATCGGCACTGACGGACAAAGCTTTTTATACTCGCGTGCAATATCAGTCACATAATCAATATTCCATATATAGCACGAAAAACAAAGTACGTCGGGCTTTCTCTTGTAAAGCTCCTCAAGAATGTAATCCTTTTGATTGTTTATCGTGTATTCCGCAAGCTCCACAGCATCCCTGTACTCCCCGGCACAGGCGCGCAGTGAGTAAACTGCGAGGTTTGAATGTATGTATTTTGCATTTATTGCTGTCAGTAAAATGTTCATGGTTTCTCCTTAAAAAATGACCCTTGAATGTAGACTTTTTACCACATTCAAAGGTCTGCTTCGTATTATTACAGCATCGACATATTAACAAGTCTGTCATAAATGCCACTTGCAAACAGCACCATCATGCCAATCGTGCAGATGACCGACAGTACAAAGCCTATTATCGATGTAATCATACCGGCAGTTGCTATTGTATTGTTATACTGCTTTGCCTTTTTTGACATTTTGGAAGCAAGCATGCCGACAATTCCAAGTCCCATCAGATATCCAAAAAACGAGAAAATAATACTGCAAATGCCAAGCACCAGTGAAACCTCTGCCAGCTTAGCGCCCTCCCTCTCGTCATCTATGATGGTCACATTGTTGTAAAGCATCTCAAGACGGATACGCCTTGACTTACGCAACATAACAAGCATAGGAATACCGAGCACGACAAATGCAATACAGTTCATTGCCGAAAACTCATTAATCCTGTCGGCCACTCCGCCTCCCTCAAATATTCCCGATGATAAAAGTCCTCCCATATCTACAACAGTATGGAAAATGGCAAGCATCCAGAAATTGCGTGTAGACGCGTATATCATGCAAAACAGCACACCCATGAGACCTGCTGAAATAACCTGTATCAGACAACTGCTGAACTTAACCCCTGCGCCCATATTGGAAAAATGCATCAATCCAAACAGTACGCCTCCCAAAACTACGGCTCCTGTGATTCCACCTTTCGTCTTTGGAAAAGCTCTCAGCAGCAGATTAAACACCACGCCTCTGAACACCAGCTCCTCAACGAGTCCTACAAGGCAGACCGCGATAAAGAAAAAGATAATGTTGTAAAATGCCTTCACATCACCATGCTCACTCAAAAAGCACAAATAAATACCTGAAACAACAGCATACAGACAATATACTATAAAAAATCCACCTGTGTATAAACTTCTGGTCCATCCTGCTGCATTTTCCTTAAAGATATCCCACAGACCAAATAAATATGTGATGCCAAGAAAAATAACTAAAACAACAGTCTCCACCATAGCCTGCAGCAGATAGTCATCCGTCTTTTCCATGCCCGGAATCAGTCCCAGAACTTTTCCGCTCCACTGCAAGGGTGCAATGAAAATAAAAACTGCAAGAATGGCAAATATTATATTTGCCTGTGCCGAAAGGTTTCTCAATTTCTGTTTCATAACTTTAAATCTCCTCATTTGCGTTTAATTTGATATGAAAATATTCTATAGCATTTACTTTGACATTGCAAGCAAAGGATTTCATACTTCAATGGACAGCAAAAAAGCCCTGTCCTTACGAACAGAGCCCTATGCATTATTTTGCACTTACAAGCCTTACTATAACATCAATTCCAGCCGCCCAAAAGAGTATCGCCCCCACGATATATACCTTTGTCTTCTGCTCGAAACCGAAATGATATCCTGTGTAAATGCCTGCCACTATACAGATTACAGTGAGCAGCGCCACCATTATCATAATGGTGAAAAGTCCGGTACCGAGGAAGCCGAATGCTATTCCTGCAAGAACCGTATAAAATGCGGTGATTCCTGCTATTCTTAGCACCCTTTTCATATCAAGCTGCGCCTGACAGTGTTCCTCAATCCTTTCGTTTCTTATAGCCTTTCCTATAAGCCTGATCCCCAGTCCTATCAGTATTCCGATAGAAATTATCTCTCCTAAAAGTGCTTCATCCTTCACCGAGTATTTCCCATTAAGGAAGCTTGACAGGAAATACCCGATGTACATTGCTAACAACTGGCAAACTGCAACTATGAAGCAAATGGCTGTAAGCTGTTTCTTATTTACTTTCTGGATCAGGGATCCCTGACATTCCATCGCAACGAAAATCTCCAGTGAGCTTCCCGCCACGATTAACAGATATTCTATCCAGCCCATTTTTGCCTCCCATAATCTTTAAACATCCTTAACTGTTCAGTACCTTCACAGTTGCGGACCGCAAGCGCATTAGAATCTGCTGCGCTGATGGGCGCTTGCTCCTACATAATCTATGTTTTCTTACGAAATATGCGGTACCGCATATTTCTGTACTGAATAGTTACAAACATCCTTTAATTAATTATTTGTCACTATCTGCCTTAGCATCTATTGAAGCTAATTTATATATGAACTTAACGCTGCCCGTCTGTCCATCAGCGATTGCTGAGTATGTCTGATATTCCTCACCTGCGTCAATTACTGCCTGAAGCTTGTCGGTGAATGGCTTTAAGTCACCGTTGTATGCGTCGAGAATCTTGTTGATTCCCTCCTCATTGAACTGTACCATACCATCTGCAAGTGTGTGTGCCCCTTCTGAAAGTGTCTTAGAGCCTGTTGTGAGCTGGTCTACACCTGAGACTATCTGATTTGTTCCATCTGCAAGCTGTGATGCTCCGCTGTTGAGCTGTGCATTGTTTGCTACAAGTGTGTTTGAACCGTCTACAAGCTGCTTGATACCGCTTGTGAGAGTTGGTACTGAGTTCATGAGTGACTGTGTTCCGGCTGAAAGCTGGCTTGCTCCGGCATTGAGTGCTGTTGCTCCGGCATTAAGTGTATCATTGTTTTTAACTAACTCGTTTGAACCATTTACAAGGCTGGTGATTCCTTTTGTCAGCTCTGGTAATTTATCTGCAAGACTTTGTGTGCCTGTCTGAAGCGCTGTAGCTCCTGTTGCAAGCTTTGTAGTTCCTTTTGCTAAATCAGATGCTCCGCTTGACAACTCTGATGCTCCATCTGACAACTGTCCTAAACCGGTATCTAATGATGACGCACCCTCTGATACCTTTGCTGAGCCGTCCTTTAAAGCTTTCACTTTGGAAGCACTGTCTGTTACACTTTGGTTCACGGCAGAATATACTGTTACAGCACCTTTTCCCTGAGATAGACCAACAACTATCTTACTGTAAGTTGCTGATGGAGCCGGATCATTCATACTAGTAGACAAGAATTTTATTATTTTTTCTGCATTGTTTACTGCTGCATCCGCTGCTGCTGATACATTGTCTGCTGTAATCTTATCTGTATCAATATATCCAAGAGTCTTAAATAATTTTCCAACCTTTAATTCATTCAGTTGTTCAAGCGATTGATTTATACTGGCTTTGATTGTTTCAGGCATATCTGATAAAGATTGTGTCAACTGACCAACTCCTTCATCAACCTGCTTTGCTCCTGCTGCAAGAGAATCAGCTCCTGTTTTTGCCGTATCAATACTTGTCTTTAACTGTGCTGCACCTGCAGATACTCCTGCTGCGCCCTTGTTTGCAGCATTAATACCATCCGAAAGCTTTTTTGCTCCATCATTAAGACTTGTCACACCTGTTGCAAGACTTCCTGTGTTATCATTAAGCTGGTTCAAGCCTGTATTTAACTGACTGGCTCCATCTGTATACGCCTTAAGTCCATCCTTAAGTGTTGCACTTCCGCTTGCAAGCTGTCCTGCTCCACTATTAAGCTTATCTGCTCCTGAAACCAGGGCTCCTGTGCTGTTTCCAAGTGTATTCAATCCACCACTTAATGTACTAACACCATCAGTATATGTCTTAAGTCCACTCTGCAGTGTGCCAACTCCTGATGCGAATGTGCCGAGCTTGCTCTGCAATGTTGAAAGTCCGTCAGCAAGTGTGTCAGTACCCTCTGCCAGTGTCTTTGAGCCATCCTGAAGCTGTGTTGAGGCATCCTTTAAGTCATTTATCATGTCATCGAGGTCTGATGTGTCAATTCCGTCTGTGCTTACATAATCAGATGCGTTTACCACGAAGGTCATGGCTGCAGGCATTGAGAAATTCTTCACATCTGCTGTCATTTCCATGTATTCAGGGATATTTACATCGCCATCGAGGTCTTTGTCCTTGATTCCGAGGCTGTCCTTTAAGCCCGGAAGTGCATAGCCGAGCACTACGCTTGATGAGTCGCTTACCTCAGCCTTGCCGTTTGTCACTTCGATATTCTCGAAGCCATCACCGAGTACAAGTCCTGTTATTGCTGCAAATGGTACGGAAACTGTCTGCTTCTCGCCGTTTACTGTCTCTGTATATGATGTGGTATTTGTGTAGTCAAAACGGATTTTGACCTTTCCTGATTTTCCTGCAAGGTCCTCAGGTGAGATTTCTTTTCCATCGAGGTAGTATGTAACCTTCTGTGTTACAGGTGGTTCCTCTGTTGCTGTGCCCTGGTAATAAATGTCCTTGCCGCCGGCCTGCCATGTGAGCTTATCACCGCTTTGTGTGAATTTTTCCTTGCCCTTTACATTCTCGATATCTGAAAGGTTTGAAGCATCCTCCAAGGTATCCTTTTTGTCTTTATTTTTAAGGTGATCTACTACGATTGTTTTGTTTACGTTGCCGTTTGCATCCGAGATGAGATATACGCTCTCGTCCTTGTCTGCATCGTTATCCTTTAATGATACGCTGTCCATGAGCTTATCTGCTATGTCATCAGCATCCTTGCTGCTTCCTGTTGTGCTGTCTGCCTCGGCTGTGACTGCGGTGCTGTTCTTCTCTGCAAAAACCGCTGTTGCTCCGATTCCTGTACCTACAAGTGCTATTGTGAGGACTCCGGCTACAACACGGACAATATATTTACTTTTTAACTTTTCTTTCAATTCTGGTAATTTCATGTCTTATTCCTCCTGATTTTGTTTTTGAGGTCATATTTTTATGTTATGAGGGTCAAAAAGTATTTTATCCCTCATTTATGATTAATCAGATTACTAAGCTGTCAGGTTCTTGTTTTTGAAGCCTGCGCTTGTGGCACATATTACTTTGTCAAAAATCATAAACATTGACGGAAGTATAAATACTACTACAAACATACTGATAATTGCGCCTCGTGCAAGCAGTATACAGATAGAACTGATCATATCAATGTTTGAATAAAGTCCTACACCAAAGGTTGCGGCGAAGAAACAGAGTGCACTGACTATAACTGAGTTTGTCGAATCTGCAAGCGCCTTTGTGATAGCCGGCTTTTTGTCCATTCCGGTGTATCTGTTCTTTCTGTACTTTGTGGTCATAAGTATCGCATAGTCAACCGTTGCACCAAGCTGTATGGTTCCGATTACGATGCTCGCGATAAACGGAAGCTTCGTTCCTGTAAATCCCGGAATTCCCATGTTTACAAAGATTGCAAACTCGATGACCGCTACAAGTATGATTGGAAGCGATACTGATTTGAATACTACGAGGATGATAAGGAATATCAATACGATTGATACTGCACTTACACGCTTAAAGTCCGTATCTGTGATAGTGATAAGATCCTTGGTACAAGGTGCCTCACCGATAAGCATTGCGTCCTTGCTGTAATTCTTTACTATCTTTTTAATCTCTGTAATCTGGTTGTTTACCTCATCAGATGCTGTCTCATATTTTGATGAAACAAGCATCATCTGGTAATCACCGTTTTTGAATATCTCCTTTGCCTCATCCGGCACCATATCATCCGGTATGGTAGGTCCGAGTATTGAGTCAAGCGATACCGCAAGCTTTACTCCATCGACCTTCTTTATATCATCTATCATGCCTATGCTGTCTGCCTTTGACATATCGCTCGGCGCGATGATGATATGTGTGGCACCCATAGCATACTCCTTGTCGAGTCTTTCATTGGCCTGCTTACTGTATGCACTGTCAGGCATGGTTCCTGCAAGGTCATAGTAGACCTGATCATGAGTGTATCCGTATATTGCCGGGATGAGCACTACGATGAAAATCACTGCAAGTATCTTGTAATGATTTGTTACCCAGCTTGCAATCCTGGAAACATCCGGCATAAGAATCTTGTGCTTTGTCTTCTCGATTGCCTTATCACATGCAAGAATCAGTGCAGGGAGAATTGTTACACATCCGATAACTCCGAATACAACGCCCTTTGCCATTACGATTCCCAGGTCAAGTCCAAGTGTAAAGCTCATGAAGCAGAGGGCTACGAAGCCTGCGATTGTTGTGATTGAGCTTCCTGTTACTGAGACAATTGTGTGGGAAATGGCATGTGCCATGGCTCGCTTCTTGTCTCCGTCATATCTGTCTATCTGCTCCTGATAGCTGTGCCACAGGAAAATCGAATAATCCATTGTTACGGCGAGCTGCAATACTGCTGTCAGTGCCAGTGTCAGGTATGAAATCTGTCCCTGTATAAAGTTTGTTCCCAGATTATAGATAATAGCCATTCCTATGCTTAGGAGGAATAACATCGGAACAATTATTGAATCCATTGTAATTCCCATGACAAGCATTGAAAGCAATGCTGCTATGATGACATATATAGGAGCCTGCTGCATAACAAGTGTCTTTGTATCTGCGTTGACTGCTGCCATTCCTGCTACGAAGCAGTGGTTTTTCACCATCTTATCCATCTTGTTGACGGCTTCCATTGTCTCATCCGAACCCATTGTATCACTGTAGGTGACGAGCATGAGCTGGCTGTTTGCATCCTTGTTGTTGAATGCATCGTACACCTCATCCGGAATTGCCTCTCTTGGCAATGTGGAATCAGCGATTGTTCCGTACCAGATGACATCATTTACACCCTTAAGGTCCTCAATGTCATCAGCCAGAGTCTCTATGTCCTGATCCTTCATATCCTCCAAGATCACAAATGACAACGCTCCGGTTCCAAACTCATCTACCATGATATCCTGGCCCTTCATAGTCTCTATCTGGCTTGGCAGATAAGAAAGGATATCAAAGTTGATTCTCGTGTTGATAAAGCTGATTCCCGATGGTATAAGCAGTGCAAATGCAACTATCAGTATCAGCACACGATGTTTTACGACTCCTTTTCCAAATTTAATCATTAGATTCACCACTCTTTCTTTTATTCGTATTGAAGTATAAAAAAAAAGACCGAATAAATAAATATTCAATCTCTTCGATTTGTCATGTGAGATATACAAATCCATCAATTTGTATATCCGATATGACACATATATTATATTGTATTTGATTTCTGACACTTTTTCACAGCATTTTTATATTTATATGAACACATGCCTCTTTATGATTCTGCTTTATGAGCTTGCTTAAGCCGTCATTTTCCATGGCAATTGTCCTCTACAGCTCACTTAGTATATCATCCATCGAGCGCGTAATCAGATACATGTATGCCTCAGCCATCTCCTTCGGCTCAATATCATCCATGCCCTGGGCTATCCAGCCCTCCGTGATAAAGCACAACGACTGCGCATAATATGTAGAAATCACCTCAGGTGTGAGCCAGCGGTATTTGGATTTCTTTCCTGTGCTCTTTTCGCTTATGATATTCATAAACATCTCGCAGACGCATTTCATGGCAATCTGATTAAACGTCACTGCCCCCTCCAGCTTTAGTGCTTTCTTGTAAAAAACACTGTTTGCCGAGATATTATTGAGCATCAGCACAATCGCTTCAAAAATCATTCCGGCATTGAGCAGTGGCTTGATGGGCTCAAGCAGCTCGCTTTTGATAATCCACTCTATCAGCTCGTACTTGTCCTGAAAATGATTGTAAAACGTAGGGCGGATAACTCCGGCCTTGTCCGTTATCTCTTTAATTGTAATCTTATCGATTGGCTTTTTCGCTGAAAGCTCTATAAGGCTCTCAGCGAGCACCAGATCTATTGCATTCTTACCTTGCTGTGTCATTACTCATCAAACTCCATCGTGACAAAGTAGCCCTTCTCAGTCTCCCTCACATCCACGACATCGCCCTCGCGGCTTTTGAGCCTCTCGCTGACCACGTAGTTTCCCGACATGGCAATTGCATGCTCTATCGTATAATAATATGAAGTTGGAAGCTTGCTCTCTGTTACCTTCAGATGGTCACCGACCTTGGTAAGTCCGGGTCTCTCCATCTTAAACTCCATCCGACGCATTCTGTCGCCTTTCTGTTACTGCTTAATTGTCCTCTTTTCTATCCTCAACAAACGTTGCCTCAAACTCCTTTTGCTTGTTGTAGGCGCTCTCCGCCTTTGTAGCACGGCTTGTAATCCAGATATTTGATACTCCGTTGAAAATCAGTATGATACCGACAACAACAGTGGCTGTCTTCATTACATCAAATGCATTTGTCACGCAGATTATTCCAAAAATCAGACTGATTATTGAAAAAATCAGGCCGACACTCCAGCCTCCGTAACCGTATTTTCTGGCATCCACTGCCTCAATAATGCTCCTGATGCTGTGAAAAATGAGCACCAGACCGATGACTATAGGTATCAGGCTCACCACAACCTTTGGCTGTACCAGAAACCATATACCCACTGCCAAAACCACAAGCCCCAGCATCGCTGAAAAACCATTCGTGACTATATTCAAAAAATAGCTGCACATATAGACCACTCCGATGATGATAAGCACCACCGCAAGCACATTGGCCACAATCGTGAGCACCGAAGCTCTCCATATGATAAACACCAGTCCCAGCGCTATGCAAAGCACTGATGACAATAGAAAATCAGCCTTTATTCTGCCTAAAAACTCCTTCATACACGACCTCCTTTATATATCCTGCCCTACATTACTTTTCTAATTCTGTTCCTCTGCACTTTTCTTAACCAGGTCAAGAACAGTCTGAAGCTCAGCACCCTCAACCGGTGCAGCTCCATATCCAAGACGCTTGTAATCCTCTGTAATCTCAGCCAGCTCAGTAGTTTTATCGCCCTTCGCATCAATTACAAAATATCTGCCCTGTGACGCAGCATCATCCCACACGAGATAAGCACGGATTGCGCAGTTTGGAGCCATATCTCTTGTCGGGAAATCAACTCTGGTGACATTAAGCGTATCAGAAATCTGCATAGACATAACAGAGAAATCCTCCTCCATATATGGATACATACGCTTCTGCTGATATGCCTCCTCGTACAGCTCATCTATTAACTTTTCCTTCTCATCGGCAAGTCGGTCCATGAACTCTTTTCCGCCCTCAAACATCTTTGTCGGCAGGAAAATATGCTCATACTGCATACGCTCGAAGATGACATACTGCTCTGCTGTCATCTGTACAGTCTTGCCCTTTGTAGGTGATGTAGGATGGCCCTCTCTTCTGGCCTTTTCCACTGCCTCAATCTTTTCTACAAGAGGCTTTTTGAAAATCAGATTGTGAGTGAACGGGTTGAATGCGATACCATTAATCTTTGACTCTTTATTTGCCACCATATTGTTGACTGCAAGAAACGGCATATTTACAATGCATGGTGACGGATGATCCTTAGAAAGCTGTGCCTTTGAGGTATAAATCGGCATGAAAGCCTCTCCCTCACCGTTTTTAATAAATAGCGGAATCGGCTTGTTGTTCTCTCCGACATTTGCAGGTACCAGGAATCTGCTCTTAGTGCATTTTTCAATGAGCTTATTGAGCGTCTCCGCCTTTTTGTCGCTTGAATACTGTGTCATCAGCGCCTCAACCTCCGGGTTTTGCACCTCAAGAGTGAAGGCCGGATCATCCTTTAATTTATTTTTGATTTTATTTTTATCCATTTATACTGCTTCTCCTTATATTAAATGCCCGGATTTACATCCAGGCATTATTTTAACACATTTCTTTTATCAACTCAACAATCTTAGTGTCTCTTGCTATCCATTCTTTATCAAGAAAGGCGCTGTTGGCCTTTATTATCTCATCCGGTGTGGCCCATGACAGGTGATACTCAAGCCTTATCTCACTGTCTGTCATCTGCGCGGCTACATGCTCATCCCTTACATCGCAGAAATACACGTAGGTGTGACAGTAATATATCTTGTCAGCCTCAAATATATCGCGTCTCTTTTCTATGACCTTGCCACACTCCCTAATGCTTTCCGGCACGACAAGAAGCCCTGCCTCCTCGCGCACCTCCCGTGCCAGCGCCACCTCGTTGGTCTCGCCTGCATCGATGCCGCCGCCCAGTATCTTGTAGTAGCCCTCACCTGCCTGCTGCATGGCAAGCTTTCCGTCTCTGATAATAACCGCGCGCACCGCGAAGCGCTCAAATACCTCCATATCATCGGAATAATTGTGTTTGTCAAATGTATATAGCGTCCTCATATTTATCCTCCGTATATGGACTGTAATCATTCATTAGTATACATGGAAAGTAGTTTTTATTCTACACCATTTGACAGCGAATTGGAATACTATTATTGACCTTTTACCTGCAAAGTAACACCACAGTCTCTATGTGCTCTGTATATGGGAAGCAGTCATATGGTGTTGCACGCTTCACTGCATATCCATGCTTTGTGAGATACTTTAAATCCCTCGCCAGTGTTTCCGGACCACATGACACATACACCACTCTCTCCGGTGCCAGCTTGACAACCGATGATAAAAATGCCTCGTCGCTGCCGGTTCTTGGAGGATCCATTATGACAACATCCGCTTTCTCACCCTTTTGTGCCATCTCGACCATGAATTTTCCGGCATCATCATTGTAGAAGCGGATGTTTCTGATGTCATTTCGCTTTGCATTGGTAACTGCATCGCGGATTGCATCACGGTTTAGCTCGACTCCGATGACTTCACCTGCATTTTTCGCTGCTATGATGCCTATGGTTCCGGTGCCGCAGTATGCATCGATTACGCGCTCCTTGCCGGTGAGGTGCGCCTCATGAATGGCTTTTTCGTATAAAAGCTCCGTCTGTACCGGATTCACCTGATAAAACGAGTTTGGCGATATGCGGAAGGTGCAGCCGCACAGCTTATCCTCTATGAAGCCCTTGCCATAAAGCGTGATGTTTCTGTCTCCGAGCACCATGCTTGTTCTTTTATCATTCACGTTGAGCACCACTGTCGTGATATTGGGATGCTTTTTCCTGAGTGCTTTTACGAAATTGTTCTTCGATGGAAGTATCGGCGATGCCAGGACAAGCACTACCATTATCTGCCCTGTTGCATAGCCCTTTCTCACGAGAACATGTCTGAGAAGGCCATAGCCGGTGTCCTCATCATAGGTCTTTATCCTGAATGAGCGGAGCATATCCTTTATGTCCCTTATTATCTCATCTGACTCCTGCTCCTCTATCATGCAGCTTTCGATATCCACCACATCATGTGTGTTTTTCCTGTATGCTCCCGCCACAATCTGACCGCGCCTCGTACAGTCAAAGGCTGCATGAACCTTATGACGATAATAGAGCGGATTTTTCATGCCGACAATCGGCTCCACAAAGCAAAAAGGCTTTAGCAGCTTTTTCATGTATGCCTGCTTGGTTTTTAACTGTTCCTTATATTCTACGCCCTGATAGTCGCAGCCGCCACATTTCTTCGCATACGGACATACGTTATCGCTTTTTGCCCGGCTGCTTTTCTCCTTTAGTCTCGGCTGTCCGTTGGCTTTTTTGTAATTTTTCTCATTACGCGTGGGTTTTTCCCTGTAATTGCCTTGATTTCCCGCCATATCTGCGCTCCTTAAAATCAGCTGTGCTGATTACTTGCCGTATGTATTATATAAATACACATGATTATCTATACAGTGCCATCCGCTTGAAGCGCCTGCTGTCACACATATATATGTCTTTCCGCTTGCTGCCTTCTCGTAGCTGACCGCACAGTTACCGGACTGATTTACAAAGCCTGTCTTTGCACCGATTACCTCGCCACTTGTCATCTTGTCCTCTATTCGGCGCAGGAACAGATTTGATATGTTCAGGTTCTCCGGATGCTGCGGTGTTGCAGCCGTGCTATATGTATGATTTGAAAGTACTGTTTTACAAATGTCGTCCTGCATCGCTGCCTGCATGATGACCGCCATATCATAGGCTGTGCTGTAATTGTTCTCATCATATATGCCGACAGGGTTTGCAAAATGTGTGGTCTGGCCTATACCAAGCTCTGCTGCCTTCTGGTTCATCATATCGACAAATGCTTCCATGGAGCCTGCTGTATAAACCGCAAGCTGATATGCCGATTCTCCACCTGATGGCAGGATGGTTCCGTTAAACACATCGCGAAGAGGCACCTGCTCACCGTCTAAAAAGCCTGTTGTACTGCAATCATGCACATATGAATAATCTGTGGCTTCTCTTGTAATTGTAACAACCTCGTTGAGCTTGTTTTCTATCACAGCCTGCCTGTCTATTTCGGTATTTTCATTCTCCGCTGCTGCAATTGCATTTTTCTCAGCCTGCTCTGCTGCTACAAGCACTGTCATAACCTTTGTCATGGAAGCCGGATACATTTTCTCATGAGCATTTTTTCCCGCAACAACTGTGCCGTCCTGCTCATCAATCACTACGGCATAAGAGCTCTCAAGCTCATCTCCGATTGCTGCTGTAGCATCAGACTCCTTTGGTGCAAAGAGCTCCTTTGCTTCCTCTGTCTCACTTACCTGCTCAGTCACACCGGTCACATTTTCTGTGGCCGTTCCTGTGTCTTTTGCCTTATTACTGTCTTTTTTTGTTTTATTAAAGCACGATATAACTATTATAATCGCTATAACGACTATCACAGCCACTATTCCTACAAGCTTAATCTGTGAAGCTCTTGTATTTTGTCTGCGGCGTCTGTAATTTTTTCTGCTATTATTTCTCATATCCAATCCCTGTCTCGTTGTAACTATTCATCCCACGCACATTCGCAAAACCACACTTGAATAATCACATTTCATTTTATACTGTAACTTATTTAGTATACTCCCTATCCGGAAGCTGTGCAATAATTATCGCAATAAACATGAGTACACATCCAAAAATTTCTCTGCCACCTAGCATCTGGCCCAGCAGAATCCATCCTGCAATCACAGAAACCACCGACTCAAGACTCATCGCAACCGATGCCACCGCCGGATTTAAGCCCTTTTGTCCGACAATCTGCAGCGTATAACCCACTCCGCTTGAGAAAATACCGGCATAGAGAATCGGAATCCATGCATCCCATGTGCAAAGCGACTGTGCCCACTGTGCTAAACCACCGGCAGACGGTCCCATATCTGTAAAAATCATCACTATACATGAGCCAAGTCCGGTGACAAAAAACTCAATGCATGAAAGTCTGACCGCATCTACCTGTGATACGAAATGGTCAATCACAAGTATCTGTATCGCAAAGCACAATGCCCCTGCCAACAGGAGCAAATCCGAGCCGCTAAGTGAAAATGTCCCATTCATGCACAGAAAATACATGCCTATCAGTGCAATAAATACGCCTATCCATATTTTGACTCCGCATTTTCTTTTAAGGAAAATCCCTAGTATAGGCACCATAAGTATATATGTAGCTGTAAGAAACCCAGCCTTGCCGGATTCTGCGCCCATGCTGATTCCAAGCTGCTGCAGGTTGCTCGCAAAGAAAAGTGCTATTCCACAGCAGCTTCCGGCTATCCAAAGCTCTTTCTTTTGCTTTTTGCTTTCAGGTCTGTTTACCGTCAGCTCTTTCTTATCCAGTATTTTTATGACCGGCAGAAGGCAGAGCGCACCAATAAGGAAGCGGATGCCGTTGAATGAAAATGCTCCAACTGCATCCCCTCCCTTTGACTGCGCTACAAAGGCTATTCCCCAGACTATATCTGCCAAAAACAAAATAAAGACATGTCTTGTCTTTGAGGCTGTATTCATTATAATAGTTCCTCCGTGTTATTAAATCTATTTAAGGTTACCGCTTGCAATTGTCTCCGGTAACCTTAGTAATCCGTCTTATTTGACAAAATCAGAGATATTATATCACCGTCTACCTTAAATTGCATACTTAAATATGCTGTTACATTTCGTTTGTATATAAAATTATACAAAAAACAGGCGGCAAACACCCTCTTTGGGTATTCGCCGCCTGTCTTTATATCTTATTGCGTAACACTATTATTTACGCTATTCTGCCAGCTTAAAATGCTTTATCTCTCCGTTTCCTGCCACATAGAAATCATTATCCTTGTAAATGCCTCTGTAGCCTTCTGTATTTTTATAGGTCAGTGCCTGCTGCTCCAAAAGACTAAAGCCATTTTCACTGTCATACGAAAACAGATAGTAGTCATTCGCAGTAAATCCTATCAGATTTTTCTCCGGGTCAGCAAGAATAGCCTTGTAGTTGTATACAAACTCATTACTCCAGCTCTCAGAACTGTCGATAAGCTTCTGGTTCACCTCAACCGGCTTTGTCGGATCGCTCACATCAAACATAGTAAGCTTTATCTTACTCTGCTGCGAATCACCATAGCCTATTCCAAGTACGTGCGTATCATCCCACATATGCAGATATTCAGAGAAGCCACTCACCTCAAGCTCTCCCAAAAGCTTTGGTGCTGTCGGATTAGATATGTCTGCTACAAAAAGAGGATCCGTCTGCCTGTATGTGATGAAATATACGTATTTTCCAACAAAGCGGGCTGCGTATATACTCTCCCCGCGTGCAATCTCGTTTATCACACCGACCTCATTCATATCCTTATCCAGCACATGAAGCGAATTGACAGGCTGACTGCCGGTATTTGAGGTTGGAAGCACATACAGATACCCTCCCTGCTCATTTATTGCAAATTTATCGTTAAAATAACCATTCACTGAAGTCGTCTCCCCGGTCTTCATCACTCCATCCTCAAACGAAATTTTGCTGATTTTGGTAATCTCACGGCTTGCACTCCAATCGGAATGATACAGATACATGGCATTGCTTGAAACGTACACCTCACCGCTATTATTCATAATGCATTTGGCATCTATCGTTTTATCCGGTTTATTCACATCAAAGCTCGAAACAACTGTGCCTGAGTATGTATCCTCTCCTATATAGAAGCAGTCATAGCTTATCACTTTGCCATTTACCTGAGGCACCCATTTCTCCAGATTATCCTCCTGCAGCGCCACATTTTTATTCATATCGGAAGTCTTTATATATGTGTCTGAAAAAACATATACCGTATTGCCGATTTTGCGCGATGTATTGTAAAATCCATCCTGACGCGCTTTACCTATAAGCACGGGTTTCGTCGGGTCAGCTATATCATAGCTATAGCATATAGTCTCATCCTTATCGCCCGCATGGTTTGATATGATAAGCATTTTTCCGTCACTGATATAAAGCTCCTCTACAGTATCTGACGGTACCTCAAAATCAGGACGAAACAGCGTCTCTTCCCCAGGCTTTCCATTTGAAATATCCGTAATGGATATCTGACCATCCTCGACCATGTAAATGTATTTTCCGTCCGTCTTTACCACATCACTCTCATCAACGCCCTCTGTCATCACGTTGGTTGTTGAATACTCTGTTTTGGCTGCCGACTCCTGTTTATTTGTAGACGATGCATCAGACGTAATTCCTGTTGCATCCGCACTCTCCAGCAAGTCTCCAGATGCAGTATTCCTTATGGAAGCCTCAGCTTTTTTTGCCACATCATACAATTTCCCGTAATCAGAGGCCGCTTCATAATCCCCAAGCTTTGCACCGCTCTTTATCCCTGCATAGACATTATTCTGCGCATTATTCTGCGAAATCACATTCGCAGTTTTTGTTTCCAGCTCATCTATACGGTTATTAAGCCGCACAACCTCCGTGCCTAAGACTGCAACAACAAGGACTGCCGCCACTGTGGCAAGCGCTTTTGCTGCCCGTGCAAATTTTTTGTGCTTTTTCCTGTTTTTGTCTTCTTTTCCGCCGTGATGGGTTTCATGATTTTTTACATAAATTTCATCACTGTACCCGGCCGATTCTCCGGTCGGCTGCGCTTCTTCAATTATTTGGTCATCGATGTAATTTAAACCATCAAATAATTCCTTTTTCGTCATAGATATACGCCCTCCTCATCCAGATATTTTTTAAGCTCTGCCCTTATCCGAAACAGTGTGGTCTTTACGCTGCTTTTGCTCCTGCCGCTCATATCTGCCAGCTCATCAATCGTCATGCCATACCAGTAGCGTCTCACGAAAAGCACTCTCTTTTCCGTCTCCAGTCCGTTCAGAAAATCCGATAAACACCTTCCAATGTCCGACAGCTCGCCCTCGTATTTTGCATTGCTGTCTGCAAGGCACTCCTCAAGCTCATCAAGCATACAGTTCATGTTGGAATTTCTCTTTGAAGCATTATTCCAGTCAATCCTGTCGCAGACGATATTGCGGCATACCCTGTAAAGCCAGGAAAGGAAACGCATAGGGCGCTCCGGCGGTATCTTGTTCCATGCTGCTATGTATGTGTCATTTACGCATTCCAGTGCATCCTCATGTGCTATCATCGTGTCTGCAAACCGGGTAAGCTTCGCTCCGTACATCTGCGAGGTCGCACTGACAGCCTGCTGGTTGCGATCAAAATACATATCAAGTATCTGTTCCTGTGTGTACATTTTCCACAAACCTCCCTTCTATATATTATGTAGGATTTTGTTTGGTGGGGGTTACATTTCATCATTAATTCTTTAAAATTTCCCTTATGTAAACTTTAAGCCTAGCCTCTAGGAAATAAAGCTTATAGTGCTGAATAATTGAATTGTATCATATTTAGTCTTAGTTTAAATATCAAAAAAGGAAGATTCTCCTTAGAATCTTCCTCATATGAATTCAAATAGTAATATTTAATTGTTCTTCTTTGCCATAACCAGTGCAACCACCGCAAGAACTGCATTTATCAGACACCAGCCTGCCCATATAGCAAGATCCGAAAAACTTCCATAACCCGCAAATCCGATAATTGCTGCCAATCCAAATAGTACTATGAGTGCGATATTCCCACCCTTGCCTAATGATTTTCTCGTAGCGATTGAAACAATTCCACCTGCAAGCATAAGAATTGCCACAATTATTCCTGCACTTCCCGATGCCTCACCATTGGCCTCCAATGCATTAGATACTCCTGCAGCGCATGACTGAAATGATACAAAAACAAATAAAATTATTGATAAAATACCTGAAACTAATTTCCAAACCTTCATGATGAATTTCTCCTATCTATTAAATATTGCGTAGCTCTACTGTTTAATAATCATACTTTCATATGATGTTTAAATTATTTACTGTGCCGTAAATGTTATCGCATCTGAATCCGCTATTGTATCGTAGCTCTCAGCATTGTATATATGGAATTTAAGCTCCACCTGATCAACCGACGTGATTCCGTTTGCCTCAAGATCACTTGACATAATGGTTATATCATCTATCGACTTCTTTCCGTCATATACTGTGGTTGAAAACAGCGGTGTCATCATATATCCATTGATAGACATATTGTCCACGTTTATTCCGACATTCTGACCTGAGGTGTTTTCGATGTAAAGTAAAATTGCTGTTCCCCAGAAGGAATTTTCATCAACTGTTTTTCCAACAATCCTTACACCATTTGCATTGTAAAGCTCCTGTCCCTCATCGTTTGGTGTCGTATCCATGTTTGCAAATTCAGAGGTCTCAAGCTTTGAATATACATTCTTGAAAAGATTATCCCAGTTTGAATCGTATGCGTGGAAATACATCTCAATTTGTCCTACTGTATCTATTCCGGCTGCTTTAAGCTCTGTTGACGATAAATACATAACCTCATTCGACTTCTTTCCTGCCGCAACATCCGCGCTGAACAGATCTGTGATCATATAATCGTTCACGATAAGTGCATCACAGCCTATTGTATAGTCCTTGGCCGAATTATTTTCAACCAGAAGCTTAATTCCATCTCCCCATATGCTGTCCGTCACATATTCAGTCGCAGTTATTTTGATGCCATCCTGGTCTACAAGCACCTGCTCATTGATGCTCTCATCTGCTAATGCCTGATCTGCGCCGCCTCCATTAGTTCCGCTGCTCTCCGCGCCTCCACCGGCCTCTGTTGCGCTTCCCGGTACAGCTATGCTCTTTTTGGGCCCTGTGTCCGAGCTGCATCCCAATAATGTAAAAGTGATTGCTGTGATACTCAGTACAAGAGCCAGTAAATTAGTTCTTTTTTTCATGGTTAAGTCCTCCTCTGTAAATTGTAGGACTATTATACCATCACAGTATGAATACTGTTCTCCCCGCAGCGGTGGTAAAATTATATTCTAAACCTACTCCTGCACACCACTTGTCCTGAGCATTTCCATACCATTTTTGCTGAGTAATTCGTTCACTTCTATGATTCCACCCGGACGTTCCTTAAAAATAAGCATAAGAAAAGCATCTCTCGGGATTTTTGCATAGAGCTGCGGCATCTCGTATTTTCTCAAGGCTCTCTGTGTCTGCTCCAATGTAAGCTCTGCAGCATAACATATCCTCAGGATAATATCCCTCTGCCTGGTATGTTTTTCGCCTGACAGAAGCTTGTAGCCGTATTTTTCCGGAATATCAGCCTTCAAAAACACCATCTGCTGTGTTATTCTCTTTTCCTTAAGCAAATCCTTTATGTACTCCGAAAATGCATTTTGCTCCGGATCCATGCTGCCTTTCTGCTCAACACAAAATTTATCAAAATCAGATATATGAGTTTTTCCAAGGATATCATCCAATTCTTTTGTATTTTTTTGCTTCATAAATTTCTCCTATCTGTTATACTTGTACTTGTAACTATTCCTACCTCATTAGCGATACCTGAAAGGATACATGCACCATGAGCGATTACAAAATAATCTCAGCCTTAAATGAAGAGCACAAGGTTTATCTGGTTCAATCTGCGCTTTCCGGCAATATTTATGTCCAGAAAATCCTTGATGTATACAATATCCGCGTGTACGAATACCTTTATCGCAATCCTGTGGCCGGTATTCCGCGCCTTATCAATTACTATGAAGATGGCAACCAGCTTATCGTAATCGAAGAATATATAAGCGGAACCTCCCTGCAGGAAAAAATAGACAACTCTGACCTTAGTGTTTCCGATATCAGAAGCTACATGATTATGCTCTGCAATATACTTGAAGCTCTGCACTCGATGACTCCGCCTATAATCCATCGCGATATAAAGCCCTCAAATATCATAATCACCAGTTATAACTATGCCATGCTTTTAGATTTCAATGCTGCAAAACAATTTTCAGGACAAAACGAATCTGATACCGTGCTGATTGGCACCCCCGGATATGCAGCTCCCGAGCAGTATGGCTTTGGCTCTTCATCTCCGAAAACAGACATATATTCTCTCGGCATAGTACTGCGCGAAATGCTTGGCAGCATCACTCCGGTTCCCAACATTGCTCCAATTCTGCACCGGCTTAACCTGATTGCAGATAGGTGTACTCAGATGACACCAGCCGCAAGATACCAGTCTGTGGCAGAGTTAAAAAATGCCGTATCGCAGTCATATTATCCTGCGCAGCACAGCACTTCTGCTGCCGATAATTCAAGTCAATATGCACACCATAACCATGATAATGCAAACAATGCAGCCAATGCCGATACTGCTAAACGAGCTATCCACGACAGTGCTTCCAGTTTCCTCCCACCCGGATTTCGCACGAGAACTCCATGGAAAATGCTGCTATCCTCAGTCGCATATCTGTTCATAATATGGCTTTGCCTGTCATTGGAATTAGAAAACACTTACGGAGCAAAGCTGTGGCTTGAAAGAATCTTCTGCCTTGGTATGTTCATATTTGCGATTTTCTGTGGCTTTAACTATCTCAATGTACAGAATATACTGCCACTTTGCAAGAGCAAAAACCGTTTCCTGCACTATGTCGGCATAATACTGCTCGATGTGGCAGTGATTTTTGCTCTATTTGTGATTATGTTCATTATAGAGTCTGTTGCATTCCCTATAAAGTGATTATTTTATAACTATTCAGTACAGAAATATGCGGTACCGCATATTTCGTAAGAAAACGTATATTATGCAGGAGCAAGCGCCCACCAGCGCAGCTGATTCTAATGCGCTTGCGGCTCGCAACTGTGAAGGTACTGAACAGTTACGATTATTTATATAATAGCACATAAAAATAAGCCATGTTCTCACCGCTATGGTGGTAACATGGCTTATTAAAGATAAATATATTTTGTTCTCATACATCAAAGAGAATTTCAGTCAAATTATTAATCAAGGTATTTGCAGGAACGATTGATTAGAATGCCGCTCTGTAAATCTCCACAATATCGTCCTTGCTAAGCGGTACAAACGATCCCTTTGAACCCTCGCAGGCCTTCTTTGCCATCACCTCAAAATTCCTGTCGTCTGTGATTCCCACAGCTCTTAGATTTGCAGGAATGCCCATTGTCTCAAAGAAGAATTTCTTCAGTGCATCAATGCCTGCGTGTGCAAGTGCATAGTCATCATCACCGGAAAGTCCCCAGACATTTTTTGCAAACTCCACAAACATCGGAAGTGTATCGTCATTTAGTATGTGCTCCATCCACGCCGGTGTGAGTATTGCAAGTCCCTCTCCGTGAGTAATATCATAGAAAGCGCTCAGCTCATGTTCCATAGGATGTACGCACCATGCCGGTGAACATCCATCGCCCACAACACCATTGATTGCATGTGTGCCTGCCCACATCAGGTTGGCTCTGGCCTCGTAGTTGTCAGGCTGTGCGAGGGCAGCCGGTCCATTTTTAATCATTGTACGTAACAATCCCTCTGCCATAAATTTCTGGCAGTCAGCATTCTCCATAGAGAAATAATTCTCCATTGTATGGCTCATCATATCTGCGGTTCCTGCTGCAGTCTGTTTTTTTGATACTGAAAAAGTATATTCAGGATTTAATATTGACATGGTTGGCACCATATATGGTGATCCTGTTCCCCACTTTTCATTTTTAGACATATCAGAGATAACCGCAAAAGGATCCATCTCTGTTCCTGTTGCGGAAAGAGTAAGCACATCAAATATCGGAAGTGCCGCCTTGACCTTTGAGCCATCAAGCACCAGATCCCATGCATCACCGTCATACTTTGCACCTGCCGCAACAACCTTTGAGCAATCGATTGTACTGCCGCCTCCTATTGCAAGCACCATGTCGATACCCTCATTTTTACAGATTTCAACACCCTTTCTGACTGTCTCAATCTTTGGGTTTGGCTCCACTCCGCTAAGCTCAAACACGGTCAGCCCCGCATCCTTAAGGATCTTCATTGCGGTATCGTAGAGACCGTTTTTCTTTATAGAGCCGCCTCCGTACACTAAAAGCACCTTGCTGCCATATGCCTTAAGCTCTGATAAGCTCGAAATGGTATCCTTTCCGAAATGAATTTTTGTTGGAATGTTAAATGTGAAATTGTACATATATAATACCTCCTGCTAAATAATAATATTTTTTAATCTCTCCAAATCATCTGAATCAGGATGTGATAAAGCCTTGTCAAAATTTTCAATCAGCGCATCAATATTATCCGGATGCTCCGGGTTTTCTTTCATTTTCACATAGCGCTCCCGCACAGACTGTGGCATTTTGCCCTGACACATATACTCTCCTACAATGGTGTTGCTTGAATCAATGGTGCTTTTAACATTGCCAAGAATCCTTTGAAAATATGCATCACTTCCTCCAAAACCGGCTGTTCCGAACAGAAATATCTTTTTATTTTTCAATTTAGATAAGAAATCTAATGTATCGCTATCCGCGTTTCCCTTGTCCGTCCAAAATCCAATGTATAGCAATTCGGATTCTATCCCACTGGCATCAGCCGTGCCAAAATAATCACAGCTCTCCTTTGGTAGTATTTCATGAATTTTATCAGCCAGCTTACGTGTGTTGCCGGTCATACTACTGAATATTATTGAATAATTTTCGTTGTGCATGTAATATCCTCCTTTAAATTGAACTAATATTTAGGTATTTAGACTTTAAATTCATCTTCATGTTTTTTGAAGAAATTATAAAAATATCGTACATTATCCAAATCACTCCATTTTGTAACATCATACTCTTTCGTATCAAGATTGTATATTTTAGCATTTAATGTTCCAAGCATAAATGGTGAATGCGTTGCAATAATAAACTGGCATTCTAACAACCTTGCCATTTTATTAATTTCCTCTGCTAACATAACCTGATTCGCAGGTGAAAGCGAAACTTCCGGTTCATCCAACAAATATAATGCATCTGGTTGTAAATACTCCTCAAAATATTGCATTGATGTCTCTCCGTTAGAATATTTTTCCTGTGCAAATTTTATATATTCTTCCTGCTTACACCCTTCTTTAGATGCTAAAAATTTTTTTGCTTCAAGTAAAGACATACCTCTCTTAACGTAATCATACTCCATGCCATCTGATAATATCTGCTTTTGTTGTATCTTCTTAATCTCATACAATATATCTTCACTTTTAATATATCGGCTGTTTTCCGGTAATTTATTTATTGTATTTCCATAATCATCTTCCCCCAAAGTATAGAAACATTCTCTGGAAAACGAACCACAGTAATCAACGCTTCCAAATGAATTGCTCGTTGCATATTCTTTCCCTTTTAGTTGTAAGCAATTGGCTATAATATTTAAAAGTGTTGATTTACCTGAGCCATTGTTCCCATAAAGTACAGTGATAGGTCTAAAAACAAATGGTTCAATATACTTATCCCGGAATACATTGTAGGGATAAATATTAGGATTATTCACTTTTCTTTTACTTAATCTAAAACTACTTAAATATATCATATCTTTTCATTATCCCTTTCCTGATAAAAGAGCTCCAACACCATTATTTCTCGAATATGTGAAAATGAAAGATTACTCACTAATACATCTGGTTTAGTTATGAATTGGTGAGACACTGTCACACTTTTTCCAAAATCTTGTGCAGTATTTATATAACTAATTTTTAAGTATTTTCTTATTTTCAAATGACAAACACATTATATTAAAGATTTTGTTCAATCCGATTTTCCTATCTGTACTCAACGATTTCTTCCAATGGTTTCCTTGGCCTTTTAGCCGGAGCTTCATCGGCAAAGCCAACCGCAACAATTCCTGTCAATCTTATCCTGCTTATATTTTCTTATACTTCTTCTATTCTCAATTTCTCGTATCATAATTTTTCTCTCCATTATGTAGCATCTTATTACTTCCTACATATTTTACTATTTTTCAAATAAGAAGTTAGTAACGCAAAATGAAATATATGACATACTCCCAACTAAGTAATCCATGAAAAATCCATAAACAGTATAACACAAAATAAAAGTGATATGGTGAACTGATTGAATAATAAGGAGATTTCTATACGATGAGAACAATATTTTCAGAATACAATCCCCGGCATAATACGAAACAATGTTCATATAATCCGTCGGATTCGGAATTTCTAAAATAATCCTCAGACAGTTTTTATGTGTTCCGCTGTATATTACTCCTGCGAAAACACCACATTAAATAATATGCTCACTAATTATATCCTGGCAAGCCTATTATTTTCTTTCAACCCTATCTGTCAATAGTTATCTGATTCTCAAATGTTCGCTAACTGATTCATAAAACTTAAACAATTGAATGTCTTTATAGTCTATTCCTTCATCCAAGTCTTCTGAATATAACAAAAGGGGGCTTTTAGAAGTGTTTTTCATGTCTATATGTAAACACAATACATTTATAAAAAAATAATCGAAATAATGAATTTCACATTTTATTACATCTTGATATTCATATTTATTCCTGTCTCTTATCCACATCTGACGCTGCCGACGACTAGTCGAGTGTAGA